>OJAW01000127.1_pt1 | contig 59383 bp, 53 predicted proteins | sample 1589151 | NCBI WGS metagenome assembly OJAW01 (sample SAMN03283290) | human gut metagenome | biome: human-associated habitat; material: feces | host: Homo sapiens | place: Peru | collected 2012
CAATCCTCTAATTAGAAACTATTAATAAACTGTCCAACTTTTGGGGTTCAGTTCACCGGTTCATCATTTTATCAGTTTTTTATTTACTCATTTAATGCCTTAAATTAATTAAGCTTTAACGATTTGACAAGATAAAACAATAAAAAGCTTAATTATTAGTCATTTTATTTTCTATAATAAGTGTTTTTAATATTTTAGTTAAGTATCTTTTTACCTCTTCATTAACGTTATTCATATTTTTAAGTATATTCAGAATATCATTAACATTAAAATTAAAATGTTCATCATATTTCATATTTATAGATTTAATTAAAGTTTCAAAAACTTCTTCAACTTTATCTTTTTCAAGACTTTCTAGATTAGTAGTAGTACTCTCATGTAGTTTCACACTCATACTTGATAATTTACCAGGAATAAAATAGTTTCCAAATACTTCCCAAGATGTTGGATAATGTTCATACACAAAAGTATTATTACTCTCTACAGTACTATAATTGTCCATATTTAAAAGAACTCCTACAACTGAAGAAGAAGGTACAATTGTTACTAATTTATCTTTAATTTTTTTAAATTTAAAGGAATTAAATTCTTCTTTCAATAATCCGGGTCCATCAAAATTATAAATCTTTTTAATTTTTTTAAAAATATTGTTATTTGCCTCCATTGAACTAACTAAAGCTAAGTTACCACCTTTACTATGTCCACATATATAAATATTTTTATCTTTAAATTTTACATTTTCATTTAAATAATCAATAGCCATTAATTGTGTATTAGTTGGATAAGAGTAGCCTAATCTAAAGTTTTCAAACCATCCAATAACTGAACCATCTGTTCCTTTATATGAAATTATACTATTAGTTCCAAAATAAAATATACATGCTCCGAACTGAACACTTTCGTTTTTAATATTAATAAAATTTTTAACCCTTAAACTCTTATATCTTTTACTCCCTTTAATAGAGTTCAAAATTTCATAAGCTATTTTCCCCATTTTACTATAATCATTTTTATTAACAGTTTTATTTACATAATTGATAAACCCTGTCAAATCTAGTTCATTACTAAAACTTTTAATAGGTAAATACGAAAGTACAGAAAAAAGTAAAATATCAATTTCATTAATATTCACCTCTTCTAAACTAGTATTTTTATAATAATATAGATAATCTTTTAATGTATACATAGTTCCTCCTAATTAAAAAACTTCCGAAGAAGTTAATTAAATTTTACAGTTTTAGCCCATTCTTTAAACTTAGGCAAATATTTGTCCTTATCTTTAGCTTCGCATGAGAAATTGAATGACCAAAAGGCATCATCAGACTTATAATAACTAACAAAATGAAAATAAGTCTTATTATTTTCTTTTTCTTCGTACTTATAAAAACTTAAATTATCTTGAAGAATTAATTCATAATCTGTTCCTAAACTATTTAATATAGTACCTGCATAATCAATAACAGTATTATCTTTAGTAAGTTTTACTTCACTATCTTTATATGACTCAAAAGAATTTTTAATAGTATTCATTTTAACATTTATATTTTCATAATTAAAAGAATTTTCTTCGTTAGTCATATCTTCTTCCATTGTTATACTAAATTCACTATTGGTATATAATTTATCTTTAGGCTCATACTCACAACCTGCTAAAAAGAAACATATAACTAAAGCCGCAAGTCCTAATAATATTCTACCTTTCACTTTACTTCACCTATTTTAGTTTAACATATTTTTCAAAAAATATCTACTCTTTTGTTTAATTAATATATGTCCTTGTCATTTGTTATATTACCATCACCACTTACAGGAAAAGTTTCTTTTACACTGTTTTTTGATTTAATAAATGATTTAATAAAGTCTTTATTTCTAGCAAGAACTTCTCTTAACTCTCTTTTTATGAAACCTCTATATCTTATATCCTCTGCAGGAACTGCATAAACTTCTAAACCAAGTTTTTTTCCTATGTAAAGAGCCCTGTAAAGATGGTATTTTTGAGAAACTATAACAACTTTTTTGACTTTAAAAACTTCTTTAGCACGGTATAAACTATCAAACGTTGAAATACCTTTATGATCCATAAAAATGTCACTAGAATTTATGCCTTTATTAACAGCATAAGTTTTCATAACATTTACTTCATCGTGGTTAGTTCTGGTATGGTCACCACTCATAATAATTTTTAAACTTACACCATTATCATATAAACTAATGCTTTTAATTAATCTATCTTCTAACATAGGACTAGGTTTATTATTCCAAATACCAGCTCCAAGTACTAAAATAGCATCAACATTATTGAGTTTCTTTGCTTCATCTATAGTAAGTATTTTATTTTTAGTAGATAAAATTACATAAAAGTTAATAAATAATATTGCAAACAAAAATAAAGATATTACTATAGTAAATAATTTAACTATCTTCTTCATATAAATCACAATATTATTATAACAAAAAATAACAAATAAAGTTACTTTTTAACCTTATTTGTCACTTTATTTATTATATATTCAGTAAAATTATCTAATCTAGTAAATATTTGTATACTAGCAGTGCCAAATACAATATAAAGTAAAATTGTACTAAAAGTTATACTCGTTAAATCAAAGAAGTCGTACCAAAATAATAAAGCATATACAAATATACCAATTAAAATAGTGATCATTGACGCTCTTAAAACATTAAATGGCTTACATAATTTAAATAGAAATATAAAGCCAGTAGTCGCAGTCATAATAACTATTAAAGTTGTAGCTAGACTAGGATCAATGTTAAATTCTTTTTTAAAAAGAGTTATTAATACAACATTGAACACAACCGTTAAAGCTGGCGGAATACTTTTCTTAATTACATTTAACATAAAGTTTCCCTTTACCTTTTCATTGTTGGGCTCTAAAGCTAGAATAAACGATGGAATACTTATTGTACAAGCAGTGATTAAACTAAGGTGAATTGGTAAGTAAAAATATTCACTTTTCATGAAAAGACAAATAATTACTAATATGGAAGTAAAAATCGTTTTAATTAAAAGTAAACTAGCACTTCTTTCAACGTTATTAATAGTTCTTCTTCCTTCATTAACAACTTTGGGCATATTACTAAAATTAGAATCAAGTAAAATTATTTGACTTACACTTTTAGCTGCATCACTAGCATTTCCAAAGGTTACAGCACAGTCAGATTGCTTAAGTGCTAAACAGTCGTTCACTCCATCTCCCACCATTGCAACAGTGTGTCCTTTATTTTGAAGTGCCTTTATAATCATTTTCTTTTGATGCGGTTTTACTCTTCCAAAAACATCATAATCTGTATATTCTTCTATATTATTTTCATTAATTAATGTGGCATCTATTCCTTTAATATTTTCAAGTCCTGCTCTTTTAGCTACAGCAACAACTGTTTTATAAGAGTCTCCACTGATAATTTTAACATCAACTTTCTGTTTTTTAAAATATTCTAAAGTACTAGGGGCTTCTTTTCTAATTATATCTTCAATCAGAATTAATGCCATTAATTTAGCATTACATGGCTTAATGGAAACTTCCTCATTAGTTTTAACTAAAGCAAGTACTCTATAGTCACTCACTTTATTAAGTTCTTCTTCATAAGATTTAATATCATCAAGTAAATATTCAGGAGCACCCAAATAATAAGTACCCTTTTCAAAGAAAGTTACACCAGAAAATTTCCTTTCAGAAGAAAACTCTTCTTTTTTACTAACGATATAGTCTCCTTTGACTTGATATTTTTCTTTAATAGCTTCTAAAGAAGAATTAGAAGTACTAAAAGAATAAGCATAATTCATAAGTACAGAGTCAATATCATTATCACTAAAACCATTAAAAGGAATAATCTTATTAACTTTCATTTTCCCTTCAGTAATAGTTCCAGTTTTATCTAAACAAATAGTATCAACTCTAGCAAGAGTCTCAATTGAATAAAGTTCATTAACAAGAGTATTAACTTTTCCAAGTCTAATAATGCTAACTGCCATTACACTACTTGTTAAAAGTAAGAGCCCATCAGGTATCATACCTATTAATGCACCAACTGAATGAAATACAGCATCCGTAAAATTCCCTGTTATTAAATATTGATTATACATAAGTATAATTCCAACTGGGACAATTACTACACTTAGTACTTTTAATATTTTTACGAATGTTTCCATAATAACAGAATTAACTTTTTTACTATATTTAGCTTCTGCACTTATTTTAGAAATATAGTTATTTTCTCCTACATTAATTACTTTAGCATAACAAATACCACTTACAATAAAACTCCCACTTAATAAGGTGTCATTTTCTTTTTTACTTAGTGAATCACTTTCACCACTTATAAAAGCCTCATTTACTTCTACCGATCCATTTAATATTATTGAATCACATACAATTTGATCTCCAATTTCTAGTTTCATGATATCATCAAGCACAATATCATTTATATCTACCAATTTTTCTTCTTTATTTCTAATAACCTTAACCTTAGTACTTGCTAAAACTGATAATTTATCTACAATTCTTTTAGATACAATTTCCTGGACTGTACTTATAATAGTATTTATAATAAGTACTCCCATGAATGTAGAATTCTTAAGTGCTTCAAATACTCTTAAACCAAGTATACCAGCTAAAATCATTAATGCACATAAAATACTATTTACTATATTAAAATAAGTAAATATATTATCTCTTAATATTTCTTTAATACTTTTAGTTGTTGGTTCATTATTAAAATTAACTAAGTTTTTTTGTTTTCTTATATTTACTTCTTCATCACTTAAACCAATTTTATAAATAGGATCATTCATCTTACTTCACCTTTTTATCCTACTAATATTTTATCAAATTTAAAGTTAAAAGTCATTAAAAGATTATAAAGTATTTAATAAAAGTTAAGACAAACAAAATAAAAAAGTAAATCATATTATAATAATTTACTTTAATTACATTTGTTAATAATACATTCACTATAAAATGGTGAATATTTTCTAAGTTCAAGATAAACATTATCTAATCCATACTTTTCAGTTATAGTATTTTCCTTGGAAAATAAATTAGTTCCAACTCCTAGTCTTTCTCCATCTATTTTAACATTCAAAGCAGCTAAAGTAGTTGGAAACATATCAAGTGTAGTAAATGTCCTATTGGAGCTAGTAACAGGTTTAATAGGTGAATTAAGAAATGCATTGTAAATAGTTCTTGTATAGCCATTAGAATTAACTTCATCAAAAGAATAATTGTTCATACTTAAGTGGTCACCTGTAATAACAACTGTTGTATTTTTATAAAATGTTTGTTTTTGCAACCAATCAATAAAGTTTGCAACATTTTTATCCGAACAATAAACAGAATTTAAATATAAATTATCAGAAATCACTGGGCAATCATTATCCATATAACCATCTTGTGCATGCGTATCAACAGTTAAAAGAGTAAAATTAAAGGGTTCATCATTTTTAGAAATTTTATTTAATTCTTGTTTAGCATATTCAAATAATATTTTATCTTCAAAACCCCAAAATACAAAATAATCATTTGAGATTATTCCATCTTTTCTAGCTGTGTAAAGATCATAAATCTTATAATTACCATGAGTAGTAAAATATAAATCTCTACTACCAAATGATGCATCAGATCCTACCATCAAATAGTTCTTATAACCGTTATCACTTAAAATATCTCCTAAACTAACCGCGCCAGGTACTATTTCTTTATAGTACTTTCCAAGTGAATTTCCATCAAATGGTGTCTTAAGTGGAATACCTGAAGTATGCGCAATCATAGCTGCCATAGTCCACGTAGTACCATCAACCTTATAAGCACCACCTATTTTATCATTGTTAGAGAAGTTTAAATTTTTTAATGCAATTTCACTTAAATTTGGTATATAATTAGTTTCAAAGAAACCACCATTAGTTTTAGATGAAAATGTATTTTCCATTGATTCTAAATATATGTAAATCAAATTTCTTTTTTCTTCTGGGAATGTTAAATCCACATTTTTAGGATTAACATAATTTTCTTCAATAAAAGAAGAATATATTTTTTGAGAATTTATATACTCGAAAAAATATAAATCATTTCCAACTTTCCTATAACTAACTATTGCGAGTACAAACGAAAATAATACAAAAATAATTTTGAATACAGAATTAATAAATTTACTAAATAAATTAAAACTAAAATTTGATTTAAATAGTTTCACCGAAATAAATAAATCATACTTCTTTTGATAAACAAAAATACATATAATAAATATAAGCAAAATAGTGGGCAAAAGTAAATTATATTTTATAAAATCCAAAACAATACCATTTCCAGCATTTAAAACTGGAGAAGAAATTGTAAATAAAATCTCCTCAAAATTACTAAAAGAAAATTTACTTACTACCCAGTTACACGATAAATAAACTACTAAAGATAAATAAAATAATAATGAAGATAAAATAATAAGAATTTTATTTAAAACAGAAACTACCTTTTTCATTTATTTCTTCTTCCTAACATCAATTTTAATATTCACATTGTTATATATAAATTTATATACAAAAGGAATAAAAGTACTAATAGCAACTGATAGTAGTAAAAATTTTGCACTAAAACCAAAAGTGAAAGTTTGTTCAGTAAACGTATCATATAAATGTTCTGTAAACATGGAACATATAATAACCACACACATATTTATAATCACATTATAAATTGAATAAACTGAAATATATTGAACTATATTTTCACATTTAAAATATCTTAGATGTATTTTAAATGCTATAAATGCTGGCAAAAATAAACAAATAAATAACCACATAATAACTAACCTCCATACTATTTGTTCTCATTTCTCTCATAAAGATATTTTTAAATTTTATTAAAATATTTGCCCTCTTATTTATATTTTATCATAAAGAGTTAAATTTTAATAGAGTTACATTAACTTTTAAGTGCTCTTACCCTAAATAAAAACTGAAAATTATTAAGGAACTTTCAGTTTAAATTTTAATTATTATCAATATAATTTTCAATTAATTCAATCATGTTATCAGTGTTACTTTTATACATTTTAGGCTTAAATGTTTTAGCTCTTTCTAATGCTTTATCTAGTTCATCTGGTTTTAGTAATGGAATGATATATCCCATTTTTCCAAAATTTTCAATAATTTGAAGTTGATGATCATTTACATGTTCTCCATATTTTTGAAGTCTTGGACAGGCAATAACAATTTTATTATTTCTAAGCCCATCAGTGATTGTTCCAACACCTCCATGGCAAATAATAATTCTAGCTTCACTAATAATTCTTTTAAACTCATCCATCGGAAGAAATGAAACTGTTTTAAAATTAGTTGACTTAAATATACTAGAACCTGACTGTACTATGACTTCTTCATTAATATTACCAATCTCAATTTGTTTATCAACACTTTTTAATAATCTATCAAATTGAATATTTTGTGTACCAACAGAAACAAATATCAATATATCCACCCCCCATAAACTGCTTTTGGGTAAAGTTTTAACATTTCTTCCCACTGAACTATAAATAAATCTGCAAACTTGTAAACTAAACTTCCTGTCTTTGTTTTACTTTGACTATTAGCAAAAGTTTCAATAAATATTATTTTACTACCAAGTAACTTTCCAATACATAACATAGGCCCGGATGTGTGAGCGCCGGTAGATATAATATATTTTGGTCTAAACAGAATATAATAATATAAACTAATAAAACAGTTAATAAGAAGTTTAAAAGCATAAAGTATTTTATTATTTTGCTTAGCATAAAGTAAATATTTAATTTTTTTACCATACTTGTTCTTTAAATCTTTATTAGTAAAGTCCTTTTCTGTTACTATTAAATAATCATACTTATTAAACATTTTTTTTAGCATTAAAAGTTCATTTAAATGACCTCCAGTACTTGATATAAACATTACTCTTTTCTTTTTCATAAAGACTCCTTTAATATTCCTTCTATAATATTAATCCATTTAACTTTTACATTTTCAAATTGATAAAAATTAGATTTAAGAATAGAATTATTTCCAAGTTCACTTTTTTTATTAGTATCTAATTTTAAATAGTTTATAACTTCTTTTGCCATTTTATGTTTGTCTCTATTACGTATAATGAAACCATTTTTAGAATCAACATTTTCTAAAACACCTTCTGCTGTATCAAATGTAATAATAGGTAGTCCAAAACTCATAGCCTCAATTACTACTAAACCTAAAGATTCTTCAAATGAAGTCATCATATATAAACAAGAATTTGTCAAATACTTATTAATAAATTCTTGAGGTTTAAATCCCCATAAACTTATATTATTATTTAAGTTTTCATTATTAATAGTATCTATTAATTTATTCTTTAAAGAACCATCTCCAAAAATATTTAAATTAACCTCACTATCAACTTTTATAATTTCTTTCATTATATAAATCAAATCTTCAAAACCTTTAACTTCTTCAAGCCTACCAATAGCAATTAGATTTTTATTTTTAAGATTACTAATTTCACTTTTTTTTGGTACTCTACTTATAGCAAGTGGCAAGTATACAACTTTTTTATTTAAATACTTCCTATATTTTTTTGTCATATAATTACTTACTGGTAAAACATAGTCTATATCTAGTTTATTTAAATTATTCATATATTTGTTACTTATATCAAATACATGTTGTTGATGAAGTGTAATTATATCTTCTGTTCTATATTTACTTAATATCTTACTAAACTCATATCTTGTGGATAAGATAATCTTAGCATCAGAATTTAAAATTGCCTTAATTAAAAGATTGTTTTTATTTAAAAGAATTTTTACCGCCTTATAACCTTCTTTAAAAATGTTTATAACATCAAATTTATGAACACTTTCTAAAAATACATTTCTATTTGAAATATTATTCATTAGATAAGTGATTTTCACATTTTTATTAACATTAAAAGGTATTTCAAACTTTTGTTTATAAAGTGAAATAATTTCAACTTCATACTTTGAAGAAAGCATATTCGCTTCATTAATAATAGCATTTTCTACTCCACCATAGCCTAAATGAAGTGCCAAAATTGAAATTTTATTATTATTAATTTTTCTTTTATTAAATAAATTAAAATCATAAAACAAATAAGCAAAATATAAAGAAACGTAAATAGATACAGCTGGAGCTAAATAAACATGTCCTGCGGTTGAACTTATGCCAATTGTCATCAAAATCATTAATAAATAAAACCATCCTGCAAATGTTAATTTATAAACTTTTTTCTTTCTTAAATTTACATAAACATAAAGAATGTAAAGAAAAGGAAACATTAGTATTAATAATCCAAATATACCCATGTGAAAAAATATATCAAGTGCATCTATTTCAATTAATTTACTAACCATACGATCATTAATTCTGTCTGTATTACTATAACCCATACCATAAAATAAATAACTTTTTTCAAAATTCTTATCAAAAATAAGATAAGTATTAAGTGCATAAACATCACGATTACTTAAGAGCTTAGAACCAAATTTTAGTGTTTTAACAAGAAAAGTATTTTCTTGAAGAGGTTCCATATTGTTATTTAAATTTTCTTCTATTTCCCTTATTTCTTCTTGTTCTTTTTCCTGTTCTTTTGTAATTAAATCCTGCATGTTGTTAGAAGATCTTCCATTATACATAACAAAGGTTGCCACTAAAAACATTATAAATATTAAAAACACATTCTTATTAATTTTTTTTATTTTACATAGAGCTACTACAAAAATCATAAAGGTAACAATAACTACTCCAAACAAAGTAACTTTTGTACCTATTAAACTAATTGTATAAAGACCCGCACTAAATAATATGACTCCTAATATTTTCTTTTCAGTAATTAATGAATACACAAAAGGAAACATTAAAAGTAAAATAGTAGAAACTTCGTTAGCAGAATAAAATAAACCTATAGAACCTGAATAATTAGGGTTATCATAAGACTTGAAATTAATATTTAAAATAGTAGGAACAGTTATAAGCAAAATGTACAAAATAAAACTAAAAATTAAAACCTTAGTCATTAATTTTTTATCAAAACCATATTCATCAAAATAATTTAGTAAAGCAAATGTCATAACAGGCATATAAATAAGTTTTAACATATAATTCATTTCAGTAAATAAATAATTAAGACTTAAAAGTTCATTGTTAAATAGAAAATAACTAATTATATAAAACACTATAAATATATAAAAATACTTACTTACTTTTTTATATTTACTTTTTGATAAAATTAAAACATAAAGGTATGCAAAAACAATAAGTAGTCCTTTAAATAAAGCACCTATTGATATAGTACCTGGTGCTAGCCTACTATTTAAACTAGTTGTTAAATCAATAATAGGAAGTAACATTAATATAAAATACACAATATTATTTCTTTTCATACTTTCTCACATCACATTAATATTATACCTTATTTTTCCTAAATTAAAAAGCACTAATAACAATTAGTGCATCTTAACATATAAATCACAATAAATTTTAGTTAAAAATTTATTACTTTTAGTTAATCTTTTTGAAAAATTATATTTTTTAAGACAAGGACTATTTCTCCAATTTTTATTTAGATTTTTTAAATAAGTAAAAGCTTTGTTAATAAAATCATTTCTATCTTTTCTAACTTTAATATATCTTTGCTGAATAGTATAATCTGTAAGTATCATAACTGCTAAATCAGTAATGGAGTCAAGTGGATGATTTGCTTTTTTTAATTCTTTAACAATAATATCTGTTATTTTTAAAATATCAAATATTCTTTTATCTCTAACAGTAGTTTCACTATTATCATGAATAACATAATATGTTAAGCACTCATTAACCTTACCAATTTTATTTGCAGATATAAGCATTTTGACTACAAAAGGTGCATCTTCATACTTAAGTTTTTCTTCGAATCTATTATTAACATCATCAAATAAAGTTCTTTTATAAAGTTTATTACATGGACCAAGATTAATAGTATTGATTAAATAAGGGGCATCTTTTAAATTTGTACAATCAAAATTACCAAAAGAAGCTCTAAATAAATTACCACAATCTCTATAAAAGTCACAAATAACTAAATCACATTTATCTTTAATAGCCTTATCATACATTTTTTCACAAAAATGTATATCTAAATAATCATCAGAGTCAACGAAAGCAATATACTCACCAGTAGCAAGTTCAATACCTTCATTTCTTGACTTACCTACACCTTTATTTTCTCTTGAAATATATTTTATTCTTTTGTCGTTAAATTCTTTAATAATCTCTTCAGAAGTATCTTTTGAACCATCATTAATTAATATAATTTCAATATCTTTAAGAGTTTGATTAACTAAAGAATCAAGACACTTTCTCAAATATTTTTCACTATTATAAACAGGAACAATTAAACTTACTTTTTTCATAGCCACCTCAAAATATAATTATAAAATACATATGCATTTAATTTTATTAAATAATTTTTAATTTTAGTTTTTAATTTATTAGATTTTAAATGATTAAAACACTTATTTTCATTTAAAATTCTTTTATACTTTCTAAAATCCTTATACTTTAATGTCGTTGAGTAATATATTAAAGAATTATTAATAAATGAAATAATCTCTTTGCTTTCAATAGATACTAATTTGTTTTTCATAAAATTAGCTTGCTTAAGCATATCATCCATCTTTTTAATTTTTTTTAAGTAATTATCATTGTTCATCAAACTATTATCTCTCTGAACATAATTGTAACCAATATATGATATTGACTTAACTTTATCAGCTTTAGCAATAATTAAAGGAGTTAACCCATAATCTTCTGCTATACAGCCTTCCATAAATTTAAAATTATATTTATCCCAAAAGTCTTTTTTATAGCAATACAACCAAGAATTTTCGATGAAATGATACCTGTTAATATATTTAAAAGCATTTACTCCATCACAAATATCAAAACCTACTTCAGCATAATTGATTACATTATCTTCAAATATTTCACGTGTTTGAAATCTTAATATATCAGGACTTTCAGAAAGATTATTATTAAGAGTTTCAAGTAAATTATTTTCAAAATAATCATCTCCATCTAAAAATAATATATATTCACCTCTTGCTTTAGCAAGGCCTAGATTCCTTGCTTTGGAAAGCCCTGTATTCTCTTCATAAATTTTAGTCCATTTGTATTTGTTAATAAATTTATCTGCAATTATTTCACTATTATCAGAGGATTTATCACACACTACAATCACTTCATAATTGTTATATGTTTGTTTAACAATTGATTCTAAGCATCTTTTTAAATATTTTTCAACATTATAAACTGGCACTATTATACTAAATTTATTTTTCATCTATAAATTCCTTTATTAGGTCTGCAACTTGCATAAGTTTTGAAGAAAAATCATTTTTATAATTTGTACAATCAACATCCAGCAGTTCTTTTAAAGAATCATCTAACTTACTAACGTCTTTATCTAAAAATACAACATATTTATTATCCTTTAACATATCTGTAAATTCTTTAAGCTTTTGATTATAAGAACTTATAACTATACAAGGTGTATTAGTCATTAAAGAGAAAATTAAACCATGTAACCTATCAGTAACAACTACTTTAGATTTTGCAAATTCTTTTAGTTGATTTTGTAAAACATAATTTCTTAATATTTTACTTATATCTCCAGTATATAAATTATTAGTAAATTTATAATCCTTATCAAACTTTTTAATAGTTGTACGAATTAAATTGTATTTTTCGTCATCAAGACCACTTTCATCATCAAGGTCCCTTAAACAGCACAAAATGCCTTCTCTATCATAGCCAAAGGAATAATTTAAATTTAAAGCCATATCAAAGTTACAATAACTAGGAACATTTTCAAATTTCTTTTTAGCATATTCTAAAGACATTTCGCCTCTAGTAAATAAAACTAATTTCTTGTGAGAAGTATAGGCCTTTTGACTTAATTTTAATTCTTCGCCACCATCACTTTCGCTAAAGTAAATAGTTTGTGGTAATATAAAAATCTTATTATTAGGATAAGATAAAATTATTTCTCTGCGAAGTCTTTCTTCACTGAGCCATTTATCTCCTAAATTACCTCCACCTTGCATGAAAATGATATCATCAGGATTTATAATCTTTTGTAAATATTTCATTTTATCATTTATTTCGAATGTAGAAATTTCTATAAGTATATATTCACTAAAATATTTTCTTATAAATTCAAAAGTCCCACATGTTATAGCAACATCGCCAATATTTGAGTGCTCACTAGTTCCAATTAAGAATAATTTCTTCTTAAAATATAAATTGTTATATTTATTTTCCAATAAAAAGTATTCATCATCTATATTTCTATTTTCATTATTTATGACTTCTTCTTCACTTTTATTAAGTATTTTTTCTTTTAAATCGTTATGTATTAATTCGTTTTTTTCATCAATTTTCTTAATATAAGAACTAAATTCTCTAAAACTATCTTTTAAATTTAGCACTTCTCTTTCAACTTCCCATTTTTTAGAATCAGCCATTTCATTTAATCGAGTTAAAAATGGGTTAGAAATAACATGTAAAATTTTCTTAATTCCTCTTTTAAATATATTGCGTCTAGTTTTCTTTTTCTTGTTTCTTTTGCTAATTTCTTTATAAGATCTATATATTTCATAATCGCTAAATCTACTAACTATATTAAAATCAATTTTACTTAATAATTTATTAATCATTGATACTACTAATTTATAGTTATCTTTTTTATCACTTACATAGAAAGAAAAATCATTAATAATAAAGTTAATCAAAGTTTTATATTCGATAGCATAATGCTCATATAAATCGCTTTTCTTAAATATGTCTAATATTTCTTCAATTGAAGTAAGTGTATCCTTAATTCCTACAAAGGATAATTTTCTTTCTTTATTTACTTGACGATATAAATAGACATCCATATTTAATCCATAAAATTCTTTAGCTTCAGTCATAACTTTAACAAAGAAAAGTGGATCTTCATAATTTCTATAAGCAGGATATTTTATATTATTATCTTTTATAATTCTAGAATTAAATAAAAATCTAGTACTCCCCCAAGAAGGCCATACATTATATTCTGAGTAAGAATATTTTTTATTACTTTCAACATTAAAACCACTATACCATGCTCTGTTTTTATCAAAACAATAATATCTTTGAGAGTCATCAACCACTTTAATATTACCACAAACAGCATTAACTTTTTCATTTATTGCAGTAGTGTATAGCGTTTCAAGTACATCATTACTAGCATACATATCATCAGGATCCATAAAACATATGAACTCTCCTTTAGACTTTTCTATTCCATGATTTCTTGACAAACCTGCACCCATATTCTTTTCATTTGTATAAAGTGAGATTCTTCTATCAAATTCCATATATTTCTTAATTGTATTAACAGACTCATCATTGCCTAAATCATCAACAAAAATAATTTCTATTTCCTTAAGTGATTGGTTAATAATTGATATAATACAATCATCTATATACTTTTCAACATTATAAACTGGTATAATAATACTAACTTTTGGATTTAAAACTTTTTCATGCTTAGTAATATTAAATTCTTCTGGTTTATCATAATTAATTCTCTTAAGTAAAGTTTCATAAAAATCTTGAGGCATATTTATCTTTACTAAATCTAAAAGTTCATCTCTATGTAAAGTCATCTTAAAGTAGCGCCACATAAATTCATTCATTGCATATTTATAAAAACTATCTAAAAGTTCGCTAGATACATTGTTTTGAGTTAACATAGTTTCTATTAATTTTAAAATATTAACTATATCTAAAATATTGCGATTATTAAATTTAGAAGCTTGTAATGAGTTGTCTCTATTTATACGATAATATAAAAGATGCTCATTTAAAAGTGAAATAGCTTTTGCTTTTATCAAACATTCATAATAGAATGAATTATCTTCATATCTTAAATTCTCAGGAAATAAAATGTTATTCTTTTTAAGAAATTCTAAGTTATAAAGTTTACACCAAGCAGTAACCGGTGATTCCGAAGTGATAACATCAGTAGTTTTAATTTTTTTATAATTAAATGGTTCTTTAAAAAGACTCTTATCAAAAGATAAATTATATCCCCATAAATTCTTTTTAACTTTTTTAAGTGATTCATCATAAGAATAAAATGGGAAAATTACCATATCAGCCTTATCATTTTCAGCTTTCAAATAAAGTTTTGATATTGCATCAAGCGCAATATAATCGTCACTGTCTAAAAAGAAAATATATTTTCCATCCGCATATTTTATACCTTCATTTCTAGCACCACCTAGACCTCCATCATTTCTATAAATAATTTCAATTCTTGTATCATTTTCTTTCCATTTCTTTAAAATATTAAGAGATTTATCTTTTGATTCAGTAAATACACAAAGAATTTGTAAATTCTTATATGTTTGATTGCAAACACTTTCTAAACATTCGTCAAGATATTTTTCAGTGTTAAAAACAGGAATTATAACAGTTATTTTATCATTCATTTTTTATCCTCCATTTTTATTTAATTTTAACAAACATTAGCTCATCATCTTTTTTTGAATAGCAATCTTTCTTTATTATTTTACCATTAAATTCTATTTCGCATACTCCACGCCATTTATTTTTTTCAAAAACTAGAACAAGCTTATTAGAATATGGTACTAACATATCGACACTGTTACTAATAGGCTTTAATAAATCATAGTTTCTCCAACCAATAGAGTTATTTCTTGATAACCATTTTCCCCTAATTAGTTCATTAGCGTTATACCAATTGTTATCTACTAAAGCACCAACTAACCATATTTCTTCACCTTGAGCTTTGGGATTTCTCATATTAAGTGCCTTTAGTTTTATGTTCATACCTTCATTTAAAGGAACTTTATTAAATTCAGTATTAAATATCCAGTAATATTTTTTTGGTATTTTATTATAATAATTTTTTATTTCTTGCCTAGCTTCAACTATGTCAACAAAAGGCGCTTTATCATTTTTAAGTTTTTTAATTAACTTATAAGTATAATTTTTAAATTCTTTTCCAGTCTTTCCCCTTACCTTTTTATTAATTAAATTTTTTCTAAAAGAAGAATACTCTTTATTATTATCTTTTAGTTTCTGGTGCATAATATTCTTCATACTAGGAGAAAGCCACTTCGCCACACTTCTATCTCTTAATTCATCAAAACTGCCTAAATCAACTTCAGGAATTACACCTAGTGCTAAAAAAGCATGACCAGCATAACAATATGGATACTTACAATTCTTCCCTACACATTCAAATTTTAATGGTTTATCATATTCAAATATATTCCCAAGGCATTTATCACCAAAACATTTAGTTATTTCACCAGTTTTTAAATTAACACAAAAACTCCAATCCCCAGCATAACAAAATTCTATTCTTCTAACTTGCCAAATTTTCTTTCTAAAATCAAATAATTTTGAATCAAATTTTTCCCATTTATTTGTTAACTCATCCATATCAAATTCAGAAAGTAAATCAAGACCAGCTTTTCTATCATCTCTTAATATCGTAATATGGGGCTTTGCACCAAATTTATTTTCACAAAGTTCTATAATTTCTTCTTGATAAGGTATATAATCATCAGAAGCAGCTAATTCAACAGTAAAAGAAATACCACTATCTTTCATTAATTCTACATTCTTAACAAAAGCATCTAATAAATTCATTTTTTTAAGTTCTAAATAATGAAAAGAAAACTTAATAAATAATCTATCTTTTAAGTCACTTGAAAAATTAGACATTTCTTCAAATCTCTTACTAATTGTACCATTTGTAACTATCATTAAATAATGTCCACACTCTAGTAAAGCACGTATAATATCAGTCATAACAGGAGATAAAAGTGTTTCACCTCCGGCACAAAAATTAATTAAACATACCCCTCCAAGTCTCTCTTTAGAAAAAGCTTTTTTTAAATCATCTATACTATGATCAAATTCAAATAATTTACCATTAAATTTTCTATTTTGAGTAATATAACAATAACCACACCTTAAATTACATGTTTCAGTAGGTACAAATATATCAATAAATCTCTTTAACTTATCCATTAAAACCACTCCTCTTAACTACTTTTTTTCTTTTACTAAGAAATAAAGATAATACTAATGTTGATAAAAGTACATAAACAAACATTCTAAAACTTTTTTCTCTAATCCAACTTATTATGCTATTAGTACCATATATTTGACTATAAGAAATTCTATCAAGAAAATGAAATAAATATATAAATATATAGTGATAAAAGAATAAATACTTCGATAAATTTCTAAATCTAAGTGAGTTAATTTTCAATTTAACATTTAATCTGGATAATAATGAAAAAAGGAAAACAACCACAATAGGTGTAAAAATAAAGTAATCATACTCATTATAAAGTAAACTATAATTATAAAACAAACCGGTTTCAATTAATAATAATACTTGACTAGTTATTAAAATAAGCAAAAGTTTAAAATTGGTTAGTTTATTAAAAAAATTACACTTATACATAAAGTATCCAATAAATGGGTACATAATTGTAAAAAGAAAATATCTATTTGAAGTAAACAACTTATCGAGAAAATTAATAAATATTTCATAGTTTGTTCCAACAAAAACATATTTATATGTTGTAAATGATAAACCAACTAAATATCCTATGATACTTATGTAAAAAATAATTTTCAATTTTCTATCATCCTTTATATAACAAATTAACAATGTAAAAACAAGAAGCACACCTAAATACCACATTATATTTGTGGAAGTTAAAGTGAATACGTGAATTATATCTTGAATTAAATTAGAATAATTAAAATCCCAAACCACAAATATATTATATATAAGAGTATAAAGCAAACACCAAAATATATACTTTTTAATTATTTTAATAAGTCTATTTCTATTATTTCCTTGACTGGTATCATTGTTTTTCGCAAGAAAGTATCCATTACAAATAAAGAAAAAGGGAACAGCAAGTCTATATATATTTGTATTAATATAATACCCAATTTTATATTCAGATAAAAATTGGGTATGTATACCAATAACGCATATAGCAAAAAATAATTTTGCTAAATCAATTAATTGATAGTTATTTTTTTTCATAGCAATTAATGTTTATCGTTAATATTTTTACCAGTTATTTCATTTTTAGTTAAATAATTGTAGAATATTTTCATCATCATATGATCAAAAGTCATATGTATGTCTTCATCTATTTGCATATCACATTCGTCTACATGCATCTTATAATCTGCTAATTCTTTTAATTTGCCACCTTTATAACCAGTAATTCCTACAACTTTAGCTCCACATTCTTTAGCATATACGGCTGCGTTTACTACATTTTTGGAATTACCACTTCCACTTATGCCAATAAATAAATCATTACTAGTGATTTTATTTAATAAAGGGAATCTAAATACCTCTTCATAACCAATATCATTTGCAACTGCCATCATTGTTGAAACATTGTCATTTAAGCAATAGAAGTTAAATTTCTTATCAGTATATTCACTTATTCCTTTATTAAAATCATTTTGCATATGACTTGCAGTAGAAGCACTTCCACCATTACCACATACGTAGATGGTTCCGCCATTTTCATATGTTTTTAATAAAGCGTTCATAGCTTCATTAATTTCATCTAAATTCAAATTTTTTATAACCTTAATTTCTCTCTCATAATATTCATTAATAGCATTTTTAAAATCTATCATAAACTTTTACCTCTTTCTTTAATTAATATTTTATTTATAGCATCTAGTAAATCTTCTGCTATTATATCAGGATTTATTTCATACTTGCCATCTAATCCCTTTTGGCCTGTATTTACTAGAACACTTTTAATACCAGCATTCTCAGCCATTTTAATATCTAAAGTTGAATCTCCTATCATTATAGATTCATTTAAATCTATATTATAATCAATAGATGCTTTTTTTATCATACCTGTATTAGGTTTTCTACAATCGCACTTTATTTTAAGTTCAGGAACTTCTCCTTCAAAACCTTTATCCGGATGATGTGGACAATAATATAAACCATCTATATATGCTCCTTCATTACCTAAAAGTGTTTCCATATGTTTATGTATTTCACTCAAACTATCAAGTGTACATTCACCTCTAGCAATAATAGGCTGATTAGTAACAACAATACATAAATATTCACTACTATTAATTTTTCTTATTGCTTCACTTACTCCAGGAATAAGTTTAAAGTTTTCTTTTTGAGATAAGAATGGTACATACTCATTTATAGTTCCATCTCTATCCAAAAAAATTGCTTTCTGCTTGTGAGATAAATTTCTATGCTCGCATAAACCATTTGAATAATCTTCATTAACAGCATTAAATCTTTCAGGTGTACCCATATCTTTTACATATTCGGTTGAATGATATGAATATACATTATCTCCACTTAAAATCATATTTGCTATTACATCTTTCTCTAATCCATATTTCTTTGGCTCATTTACATAATCAAATATTTTAGTTGAAAAACAATATATTCCTGAGTTAACTAAATTATTATAATCATAATCTCTAGTATTATCTTTGGAATCAAAAGATAATACTTTACCCATTTCATTTACTACTACTAAATCACTGTCAAAAGGATGCGAATTAGGATGTGTAAGTAAAGTAGCATCAGATTTTTTTTCTTTATGATACTTAATCATGCGATTAAAATCTACACTTAAAAAAACATCTCCAAAAATTAGTATAAAGTCCTCATTAATTTTATCTTTTAGATAGTATAAAGAACCAGCCGTTCCTAAAGGTTTATCCGGATTTTCTTCATAATATGAAATGTTAATTCCAATATTATCTCCATTTTCGAAATATTCTTTAATTTTATTACCTAAATGTCCTGTAACGATGATTACTTCATTTACACCACTTTTCTTCAAACAATCAATTTGATGTTCAAGTATTGGTTTATTACCTACCGTTAACATAGGTTTAGGTATCTCATCATTAGTTATAGAAGAAATTCTAGTTCCCTTACCTCCAGCCATTATAACTGCCTTCAATAACTACACCTCACTTTTCTACATAATAATTTTAACAAATATTTACAGATAAGTAAACTAAATCAATAGAAAAAATTGCCTTTATAAGCAATTTTCTATAAAAAATGTCTAATTATGCTCTTTTATATATCTAGCAGTATCTCTAACAGACTCATCAGAAGTATGTTTTGCACTCCAACCTTTATCATGTATTTTACTTAAATCATACTGAAATTTAGGAACATCACCTTTCCAACCAATATTACCACCAGTATAATTATACTTAACATTACTATAACCAAGTTCTTCACAAACTATATTAGCAATTGTTGTAACACTGGTTGCAGTTTCAACACCTGCATTATAAACTTCTACACCCTTCTTAATATCCATATCTAATGTAAACATAGTTATTGCTTCCACTAAATCAGTTACATATAAGTAAGGTTTAGTTTGAGTTCCATCTCCTAATATTTCAAGTTCATTTGGATTATTTCTAAGTTTTTTTACGAAATCATAAATAACACCATGAGTTAAATTAGGTCCAATTACGTTTGGAAATCTAAATATAACTGTATTTAAATCATTCATAAATGTATATGATGAAATAAATCCTTCACTTGCATACTTTGCTCCCCCATAATATGATATAGGTTTTAAGTCACCTAAATTTTCTGTTAATAACATTTGTTTATCACCATAGATAGCAGATGTTGATGAAAAGAACAAGTTTTTAATATTGTTTCTCCTCATTAATTCAAGAACACTATAAGTAGTCATAAAAGTATCATTAAAGTCAACACTAGGCATTCTTCCTCCCTTTTGAATATCCGAATTTGCTGCTAAATGATAAACTATATCAAACTTTTCATCTTTTAGTGTATCACAAAAATTTTCAGTATCTTCAATATTAATGTTATAGAATTTATAATTAGCGTTTTCACTAAAACAATCAACATTTTCTTTATGTCCTAGTGTAAAATTATCAACTACAACTACTTCTAAACCTCTTTCTAATAAATTTCTTACTAAATGAGTACCGATAAATCCGGCACCTCCTGTTACTAATGCTTTCACTATTACTCCTCCTAATTTACAAATATTACTGTAGTACCTTGATGATCAAATTTAAATTCCATTTCAGGTAATTCTTTCATTTCTTTTCTAAAGTTTTCTTGTTTTTCTTCTGGTACATAGAATAAGAAGAAACCACTTCCACCAGCACCTAAAAGTTTACCACCAGTAGCACCAGCTTTTATACCCATTTCATACCACTTGTCAAACTGTGGGTTACTAATTCCAGATGCTAAAGTTCTTTTAATTTTCCAGTTTTCATCAAGTATTTTTCCTACAGCATCTATATTGTTGTGTTCAAGTTCATATTTCAAATCATAAGTCATTTCCATTATTTTCTTTTGACCCTCTTCTTTATCTTGAGCACTAACAATGTTTTTTGATTGTTCTTCTAGTATTTCTGATGCTTTATGTTCACCACCAACATAAAGCATAATTAAATTCTTTTCAAGTTGTTTAAATGCTTCCTGGTCCATTAAGACTGGCTCAACATCTACTGATCCATCCTTGTTAAATTTGTAAAAATTAAGCCCACCAAAAGCAGCAGCATACTGATCTTGTTTACCATTTGTGGTATGTACTATATTATTTTCCATATTACATGCTGATGCAGCCACATCCGCTTTTGAAATATATTCTCTTTTGTAGCATTTCAAGTTTTTAATTAATCCGACTGTGAATGAACTTGAAGAACCAAGCCCAGTACCTGATGGTACATCTGCAATAGAAGTAATTTCTAGTCCTTGTAAATTCTCTTGTTTTAAACATTCTCTAAAAATATTATGTTCAATATCATTAATATCATGGACAGTTTCAGTTTTAGAGTATTTAAGTACTGTTGTATCTTTATCAAATGATGGATGTGATGTTATATACATATATTTATTAATAGTAGTGCTAAGTACACATCCTCCATGTTTCTCATAAAATGACTTAATATCACTTCCTCCACCACATAAACTAACTCTAAAAGGTGTTCTAGTTATAACCATAATTTCACTCCCTTCCTTTTTTGGTTATATTTTGTTTTTCATAATATGCCTTACATACATTTTTAGTATCGCCTATCATAACAATCTCTCCATGGTCAAGCCATACAACCTTATTACATAATTCTTCTATAGATTCAAGTGAATGTGAAACGTATAAAACGGTTGTTCCGCCTTTAATCATTGACATCATTTTATTTTTACTTTTTTCTTGAAACTTAATATCTCCAACTGATAAAATTTCATCAACAATTAAAATTTCTGGGTCCACAACAGTAGATATAGAAAATGCAAGTTTAGCAACCATACCAGAAGAAAAATTCTTAACAGGTACATCTAAAAAATCTTTCAGTTCTGAAAAATCTACTATTTCATTAAATTTAGAATCTATAAATTCCTTACTATATCCTAAAATTGCTCCGTTTAGATAAATATTTTCTCTGGCTGTTAATTCTCCATCAAATCCAGCACCTAATTCAATCATAGGTGATATTGCTCCGTTAACAGTTACAGTTCCTTCAGTAGGTTTCATAACGCCACTTACAACTTTAAGCAAGGTACTTTTACCAGCTCCATTAGAACCAATTAAACCTACAACATCTCCTCTATCTACATGAAAACTTACATGTCTTAATGCCCAAAAATCACTTTTCTTTTTTCTTTTCGATTTATCAAATAAACTTATAAAAACCATTTTAAATGAATTATCTTTTTCGACTCCGAGGTTAAACCTCATTCCAACATTATTTAAATATATCATATTCTTCACCCCTACATATAATAAACAAATTTATCTTGTCTTTTTCTAAAAATATGTAATCCTATAAACAACATTAATGCTCCGCTTGCAAGACATGCTAATAAATATACTAAAGATGGTGGTGTTGAATATAATAATATTTCCCTTGAAGCATTAATATATAGATAAAGCGGATTTAATTTAAAGATTGTTTGAAGTTTTTCAGGTAATATAGTTAAACTATAAAACAATGGTGTAAAATAGTTGAGTATAGTAAGCATTATACCCCACATATAAATCATATCTCTTAAAAATACCGAAACTGTTGCAAGTATATAACCAACACCTACAGTAAACATAAATGCACATAAGTATATAAATGGTAATAATAAATAATAAATATTAATGTAGCATTTAGTCCCATCAGCAACACTTCCTGAAAACCATGTTATTAAAAATAACGGAATTAAAGTAAACAAGAAATTAATTCCCGCAAACAAACATTTAGCTATAGGGAAAATATATTTTGGAATGTACACCTTATTAATTAATGATGAATTACCTATAATCGCAGCCATTGCATTATTAGTAGCATCACTAAAATAATTAAACACAACAAGCCCGCTCATCAAATAAACTAAATAATTAACACCTTCCATACTAAATTTAAACATATTTGAAAATACAATAGCCATTACCATCATCATTAGTAATGGATAAAGCACACTCCATAGTACTCCAAGTACACTTCTTTTATATTTAACTTTAAAATCTCTAATAACTAATTGAGATAATAAAAATTTATACTTTTTAACATTATACATTATATTTTTAAAAGTCTTTGTCATTGCTCCTCCATATCACATATATAATTATAGCATGTAAAATACCAAAATGCTATACATTAAAGTTCTCTTTATACTTTTATATTCATAATAATTAAACGCAAAAATACTATTACAAGCCACTTTACTTTGTAATAGTATGCACTATAAATCATTTTTTATTAATTCTAAATATACTGATTTTCTTTTAATCTTATTATAATAAGTCAGCCAAAATGTAAAATATCTTTTTCGTTTTATTATAGCCTGTAAATATTTAAAATGGATATTAGCAAATAATAGTTAAAAAAATTAAACTAAAATATCGTAGCGATTAGAATTTTACAAAAAGTTTTTGAAAATATAATAATCACAAAATACTAAAATGATGTTGCAAATTTATTTAATGGTATTAGGAGAAGATGTATCTTGATATGGCAGACTTATCAAGGCAATTATTTGTAATATTGAAACAAAACAGGAATAAACATATTACAATATCCAGGATAGGTAGAATTGCTGATGCACTTGAAATAAAAATGAAAGACCTATTCGAAAAGAATAAGTCTTTTTTATTTAAAACATTTTTAGTAAAACTACAATTACAGATATTATTCCAAGTATAGCAAGAGCTGCTTTTTCTCTACTAGAAGGTTTTTTTAATTTAAAGGGACTAATAAATAAAATTCCTGTGATTAAAAGTGTAATAGGAAAAACAATTTCTCGATATTCTTTACCTACTAAAAATGTTATAAAATAAACTAAAGGCACGATAATTGCACTTGCAGTTATAGGTAGTCCAATAAACTCTTTGCTACTACCTTTTTTAGTAGTAGTTAGCATATTAAAATAGGCAAGTCTAATTATCCCAGCAATAGAAAAGAAAACACAGATAACATAAAGCCAAATACTATTAGGGCAAATATTTAGAGTTATCATCATTGGCAAGATTCCAAACGCAATTGCATCATTGAGAGAATCCAGTTCAATGCCGTAAACCTCATAGTCTTTTAAACTTTTAAATTTTCTGGCAACAACACCATCAAATGCATCACATATAGCCGAAAATATTAAACAAAATACTGCATACATTGTCTTACCGTTAACAGTAAGAATTATCCCAGTTATAGCAGAAGCAGTCCCTGTCATAGTAACCCAGTCACATTTTCTATAAACACCAATAGGTTTTAATTTTTTCATAATACCACTCATTTCTATAAACCATTATATCAAAAAAATCTATTTTAAAATAGACTTTTCATAATATTTAGAATTTTTTAATAATTCTCTTTCAAAAACATCTTTTCCAAGTTGTTCAGACAAAGTGGCTTTATCACTAAATAGATTAGTTCCAAAACCAAGTTTATCATTTTCAATCTTTGCGCCAATACTAGCTAAAATAGTAGGATAAAAATCAAAGTTATTAAACTCACGATTTTTATTATTATTTGTATTTAGTTTGGAATTAATAAAAGCATTATAAATAGTTCTATCATAACTCTTATAATCTTTATAATAAGAATTTTGCATTGTTAAATGATCTCCTAATATAACTATAGTAGTATCTTGGTAGAAGTCTTGTGCCTTTAACCACTTTATAAATTCATTTGCCATTTTAGAAGCGCAAGAATAGACATTAGAAAGTTGATCATCGTATTTTATATCGCATGTTTCATCTAAATATCCGTTAGGAAAATGCGTGTCCATTGTAAACATTGTAACTGCAAAAGGTTTATCACTACTCGAAAGTTCTAATATTTCTTTTTTAGCAACATCATAAAGTTTCTTATCCTCTACTCCCCACCACTTAAGATAACCCTTTTCAATATAACCTTTCTCTGCCATCTTATTATAATCAACTATATCATAATTACCATGATATTTATAATATAAATCAGTTCCAGCAAACTCAATTTCTGTTCCTTGAATTATTTTAAGATTATAATTATTATCATAAAGAACATCTCCAAGTGTTTTAACATTTGGTAAAATCTTCCTCTTTTCACTATAACCCCTAAGTAAATTAATATCTATAGGAGTAGCGCTTGAAGAAGCAACTAAGGATGCCATAGTAAAACTAGATAATGTTGTATTTGAAGCACCACCCAGTTTATCAGTATTAGAAAAATTAATATTTTCTAGTGCAATATTTTCAAGTTCTGGAATTCTAGACTTATCAAAAACACCGCCATTTTCTTTAGAAAAAAGCGAACTTTCCATACTTTCAAGATATAATAATACTAAATTTCTTTTTTTCTTAGGAAAACTTACTTTAACCTTATTTGTATCAACATAGTATTTATCATATACATCTGTTTTTTTAGCTTTATTATAGATATAACTATCAGTTCTTGATACTCTAACTATTAAAAACAAACTAATAATAAACATAACGATAGCAAAAACAAACAAGAATTTATCAAATATCATAGGTCTATACTTTTTAACAATTAAAAGAGTTAAAACAATAAAAATAACAATTAACAAAAATAGCCATAAGCAATTAAGAATAGCAGCGAAGATAACAGTACCATTGCCTGGACCCGATTTATCATTAGTAAAATAATAAACTAGTTCATAAAGATTTACTTCAATCAAAACTGCTTTAATATAGTAACAAGCACTGACAAGTAAACTAGAAATAAATAATAAAATATAAGACAAAATAGTCATAAACTTCAACTTCCTTTGTTAATAATTATACTAAAGGAAGTTATAATTGTCAAAAAAATAGAGAAACATTTCTCTATCCTAAACTAACATCAAGTATCATCATAATAACGAAACCAATTATAGTAAAAAAAGTTATTAAATTTTTATTACTATTATTTTGACTCTCTGGTATTAATTCTCTTATGACAACAAATATCATAGCACCTGCGGCAAAGCATAGGAAAAACGGTAATATACTTTCAATTTTTATAACAAGTAATGCGCCTATTACGCCAGCAATCGGTTCTACGAATCCACTAAGCTGGCCTATAAAAAATGCTTTTTTCCTTGAATATCCTTCTCTTCTTAAAGGTAAACTAACAGCAGCACCTTCAGGGAAATTTTGAATACCAATACCAAGCGCAAACAAGAATGCACCCATTAAAAGAGGTTCAGTAAGGTTACCTTTAAGTCCTCCAAATGCAAGACCTACGGCTAATCCCTCTGGAATATTATGAACAGTAATACTGATTATTAACATTAATATCCTATTTAATTTACTTTTCCTTGCATTATCAAATTTTTTTGTAACTTTATTAACTATTTTATCGCTTAAAATAATTAATAAAGTACCACTAATAAACCCTAAAGAAGCTATAAGCCAAGGTATTTGACCCTTAAGAGCAGCTCTTTCAATACCTGGTTCTAATAAACTCCAAAAACTAGCAGCTATCATAACACCAGAAGCAACTCCTAACATAGAATCCATCACGGTCTTATTAACTTTTTTAAAAAAAATAACTACAGCTGACCCTAGTAAAGTAAAAAGCCATGTCATTATAGTAGCATATAAAGCTAGTCTAACCGGGTCAATTGACATAAATTTATAAAGCATAAGTATCCACCTCATAGTATTCTATGATAAAATAAAACTAAAGCAATTGCTTTAGCCTATATTTCTTTTTTAAAAAATGTGTCAAAATAAAATTTAGTTTTAAGAAATTTAACAATTAAATCACAAACTTCAGTTTGTCTATCATTATTAAAAACGTCATGATTAATTCTTTTTACCTTGTAAAGATATTTATTCTTACTTTTAATATTATCATAAATATATGTAGAACTACTAAAGGGCACTAATTTATCTTTAGAGCCATGAATAATTAATGTAGGAATATTAATATTCCTAACAACATCTTGGTTTTCTTTGACAATACTCATAAATTCCTTTAAAGAATTAAGTGGCATTTTTAAAAATCTCGAATAAATTTCTTCTGCACTATAATCACTAACATTAGTTTTAATTAGACCCATTAACTCTCTAACATTTAGTTTGCTTTCATAACTATTTAAATACTGAAATGCTGCAGCAGCAAGAACAAGTTTTTTTACTTCTTTGTATTCACTTGCTACTATGGAAGCAATAACTCCTCCCATTGAATGTCCTATTACATAAATATCTTTATATCCATGATTAATTAACATTTCAATATGACTTCTTGCACTATTTATCCAGTCTTCCCTTGTAGCCTTATCCTTTCTTGACTCATGACCTGGTAAAGTAAAAGAAAACACATCAAAGTTTTTAACAAACTCAAGAACATTAGCTAAGTTCTCCTCATCATATGTCCCACCTGCAAAACCATGAATAATTAAAATTGCTTTTCTCCTCATAAAAACCTCACTTAATTAAATTTTAACACATATTTACATATTTTGTTTAATAAATATGACTATTTTACATAAAATAATGATATAATAATAAATATAAGGAGAGTGAACAAATGAAAAAAGAAACTGGAAAAATAGTTGCAGGCGCAGTAGCAGGTGCAGTTATAGGTGGAACACTAGGAGTATTATTTGCACCTAGAAAGGGAAGCGACACAAGAGCAAAAATAAAAGAAACTTTTAACAATCTAAAAGACAAAGTAGCAAACTTATCAAGTGAAGATATACAAAAGTATATAAACAAAAAACTAGATGAAATAGATAAAGAAATAAGTTTACTTGAAATAACAAATAATTATAAAGAAGCAAAAAGAAGAGGTAAAAAGTTAATTAAAAAAATAAACAAATTAATTAACTACTGTGCTAAAAAAGGCAAAGATGAATTTGAAGAATTAATAGAAGACTTAAAAGAAAGAGTAGAAGAGATATCTGAAGAAATTCTAACAAATTTAGATAACTAAAAAATACCAAGAGATCAATTTCTTGGTATTTTTTTGCTTTTTATAACATTAAGGTGCTTTGTTCCTTCTTACTAGAAAATAGATATACTCCATATTTTTAATAATTTCAACATTTTTACACCAAACCGAGATTTTTTATAGCTGATTTTACACCAAACTGAGATTTTTTAAAAAAATGTAAAAATTTAAACAAAAAAAGCTTTAACAGCTTTTTAATAATTAAGTGGATGTTTCTTTGTTAACTCAAGAATTTTACTTTTATTTGAGTTAAGAACTTTCTCATTATCTTTATTTCTTAAAACTTCTACAATACTTTGAGTAATTAATCTAAAATCCTCTTCATTTAACCCTCTTGTAGTCATAGCAGCACTTCCTAGCCTTAATCCACTAGTTAAATTTGGCTTTAATTTATCAAATGGTATCATATTCTTATTAACAGTTACATTAATTCCATCTAAAATTGTTTCTGCTTCTTTACCAGTAAGTCCGAAACTTTTGTTAACATCTATAAGCATTAAATGATTATCGGTTCCTCCAGAAACTACTTTAACACCAAGTCTTTTAAATTCCTCTGCCATTGCTTTAGCATTCTTAAGAACATTAATAGCATACTCTTTAAAATCAGGCTCTAGTGCTTCACTAAAACACTGTGCTTTAGCGGCTATAACATGCATTAAAGGTCCACCCTGAATTCCAGGAAAAACAGTTTTATTTACTTTTTTAGAAATTTCTTCATTATTAGTTAAAATAATTCCACCTCTAGGTCCTCTTAAAGTTTTGTGAGTAGTAGAAGTAACAACATCAGCAAAAGGAACAGGGTTCATGTGAACTCCGGCCGCTACTAAACCAGCTATATGAGCCATATCTACCATCAAATAAGCGCCTACTTCATCTGCAATTCGCCTAAACTCTTCAAAATCGATTTTCTTACTATAAGCACTTGAACCAGCAATAATTAATTTTGGTTTAAAATACCTAACAATAAGTTTTAGTTCTTCATAATCAATTTCTTCAGTTATTTCATTTACTCCATAACTAGCAAAATTATAATCTTTTCCGCTAAAGTTAACTTTACTTCCATGAGTCAAATGTCCACCATGATCTAGGTTCATTCCAAGCACGAAATCTCCTGGATTAAGAAGTGCTCTTAAAACTGCCATATTGGCAGAACTTCCACTATGAGGCTGAACGTTAACATATTTTGCACCAAAAAGTTCGCGAGCCAAAGATATTGCTTTTTCTTCAAACAAATCAACTATTTCACAACCACCATAATATCTCTTTTTAGGATACCCTTCGGCATATTTATTAGTAAGTATACTACCTTGCAAATCTAAAATAGCTTTAGAAGCATAATTTTCGCTTGCAATTAACTCTACATTTTTCTCTTGTCTTTCTCTTTCAAGCATTAAAAATCTCTTTAAATCTTCATTCATTTTATTTCCCCCCAACAATAATTAAACGCTAGGACAAGTAGTCCCTGTATTACCTGTTGCATATAAATGTGCACTAAAACTTCCACCTAAAAGTGAACTTTGATCATTACTTTCATCATAACTAAGCCACATTTTTAATGTATAACTATCTCCTGCAGTATTAGAACTAGCAAGTTGATTACCAGAACTTAATAATATATAGGCTTTTCCATCACTTCCATAAGTAACAGTACTGAAATTACCTAAAGTACTACTAGATGATCCTTTGTTAAACTCATAACTTAAATATTTACTATTTTTAATATTTGTACTTATTGAATCAACAACTAAATATAGATTATAACAAACAGCTAAATTAGAATCAGTAGTTCTTTTAACAGTAAAATTTTTAATACTAGCCTTGCTATCTTTAGTACTATCTAAAATAGGTGCCATTCCTGTTCCACTTATAGAATTACTATCAATCCTTAATTTAACATTACCAGTCGTTATTTTAAATGGATTAGTATTATTAACAATTCTTGCTTGGAAATAAGCATAACTAGCTGCAAAAACAAGTACAACCAAACAAATTACACTAATACTCATTAATAACACATAATTTTTAGAGATTGGTTCATTCATTTTACTCCCTACTTTCTATAACAATTTTATAACAAATTACATGTTTTTTCAAGTAATTTGTTATTCTTTTTAAAAAAGTTGCTCAATTCAATATTATCATTTGCCAAAAATTTGTGTTTATCATTTGATATCACGTTATATAGTATAGTTTAAAATAAAAATATACGGTCATTTTAAGTGGAACATTATTGATTGAAAGTGACTTTTTTATATTTATTTGATACAATATATTTAGAATAAAGGGTGTAGTTATGAAAGAAGTGTTTATTAATAAATTTAATAATAGAGAGTATATTTCTAAATATTTATATGAATCAGTTAGAGATGAGTTGAATTTATCTAATTTTGACATAGTAAAATATAATGATGCTATACTAGAAAGTGAATATAATATATATAAAGATTATTTTTTAAATATGTACAAAGGAATAGATAATAATGTTGTATTAGATAAAGAACAAATTAAAGCAATCTTGGCTGATGAAAAATACTCTTTGATAATCGCAGGTGCTGGAACTGGTAAGACTACTACCATGGCTTCTAAAGTTAAATATTTAGTTGATATAAAACATATTAATCCTTCTAAGATACTTGTAATGAGTTACACTAAAAAGGCTACTGAAGAATTAGAAAGCAGAATTTTAGGAGACTTTAATATACCAGCTAAAGTGACTACTTTTCATAGTTTAGGATATATGTATATTAGAAAAATATTTTATGATAGAAAGTGTTATGTTGTTGATAATAATTTAAAAAATCAATTCTTTTTAGAGTATTTTAAAGAAAATATATTCCCTTATAAGGATAAAGTTAAAGAGATAACTGAAATATTTGATAAGAATAAACTTAATAAAAATTTTGTGTTTAGCGAATATTTTGTTAACAATTATTTTAAGTTTGACACTTATGAAGAATTTTTTGATTCATATAAAGATCATAAATTAGCAGAAGCACGTGAAAAAGGCCTTAAACAGACGATAGATTCGCTTATTGAAAAGAGACTTAATGGCGAATATATTAGGACCATTAAAGGCGAAATAGTTAAATCTATTGGAGAAGCTAAAATAGCTAATTACTTATTCACACATGATATTGATTATACCTACGAGAAAGTTTATACTGAACTTATGGATGAAAATAAAATATATAAACCTGATTTTACTATTAATATAGGTGGAGAAGATATTTATATAGAATATTTTGGCTTATCTAATTATAAAGAGAAAGAGTTAAATAAATATAATAAGATAAAAGAATTGAAAGTTAATTATCACAAGAAAAATCACACTAATTTTATAGCAATCGATTATATGCGTGATGAAGATATTTTGAAAACTCTAGAAAATGGTCTAATGAAGTTTGGAGTTATTCCTAAAGAAATAACTTTAGAAAGAATTCTTTTTGGTATATACGATAGTAATCCACTTAGTTTAATATATCCTTTTAAAAGCTTTATGTATAAATGTATTAGTGATATTAAGGGAAGCAAAGATAGAAATAATTACATAAGTATTGTTAGAGATTATCTAAATGGTGTAAACAATGAAGAAAAGAAAGTCATGGTAAAACAGTTTTATTATATAAATGATTTTTACCATTATTATCAAAACAAGTTATTTGGTTCAAATGAATATGGATTTGAATATAGTGATTTAATTTATTATGCGAATAAGTATATAAGCGCTATTGATGATGACAGTAATTTAAAGTATGATTATATTATTATTGATGAGTATCAAGATATTTCTAAAGATAGATATGATATTGTTAATAACACTAGAGTAAGAAACGATTCTAATATAGTGGCTGTTGGTGATGATTTTCAAAGCATTTATCAGTTTAGTGGTTCTAGAATAGATTTTACTTATAATTTTGAAAAGTATTTTAAAGGAGCTAAGTTACTCAAGATTAGTAAGACTTATAGAAATAGTCAAGAACTTACTAATTATTCTGGAACTTTTGTTATGAGAAATGAAAATCAAATTAAAAAAGAATTAGTAAGTGATAAGCACGAAAAATATCCAATTAGATTTGTTACATTTAAAAGAGTAGAAAATAACGATAATAGCGAATATTTAAAATTAAAAGAGTTGATCCTTAAGATCCATGAAATTAATCCAAGTGATAGAATACTTGTTCTTGGTAGAACTAATAGTGTAATTAACAGATGTTTTAATGAAGTTGACTTAAAGGATGAAATAGGAAATAAGATTGAATTTGTTGGTTATGAAGATATTCTTATAGATGGCATGACAATGCATAAGTCAAAGGGGCTTACATATGACCAAGTTATTATTATTGGACTTAACAAGAGTTTTCCCGCAAGTGAACATTCATTATTTTGGTTAGAGTCTTTATTTAAGAATGAACTAATTGATGAAGGTATACCTTTTGCTGAAGAAAGAAGACTTTTCTACGTTGCGCTTACTAGAACAAAAAATAAAGTGTTCTTACTTGTTAATGAGAATATAAATGATAGAAGTATATTTATAAATGAAATATATCAAATTATAAAAGATAATAGCCCAAGCAATTAGCTTGGGGTTGTTTTTTATTCAAAAGAAATAAGATAACCTTAATGTTGTTTTGTTATACTTGATTTATTATATATCAATATTAGTTAAATTTGTTACTGACATTTTCATTAAATATTCACACTTTTTCATACATACATTTATGGTTGAAATAACGCATCTAAAGTGTTTTATATTTTCTTATATTTAGATAGTGTTTTCACTGTTTCTTTACTAAGATTTCCTGTTATTGGTTTATTAGCTAGTTCAATATCTTCGTATAAATTATTTAATTCTCTATAAAATTTACCTGATATACCATCTATTTCACAAACTTCCATTTGTCCAATACATAACGGGTTTGCTTGTCTGATTTTAGGTTTTGATACAATTATTAATCCATCAATATTATTAACCGCATATGATACTTTTTCTAATGATAAGATATCTTTTAAAACTGACCCGTACTTGCTACTAAGTATTTTAGTGATAATTTCTTGTTCGCTTAGTTCAAATAAGTCTTTCTCAGTTATAAGACCAATGTCTTCATAATATTTTAAAGCAAGTCCTAATACTTCCATTAAGTAACGGTCTTCTTTTGAAAGTAATATTTTACTGTATGTATTGATTGCTTTAAAAAAATCTTCATATTCTGCATTATGATGTTCGCTTAAGACAATTTCACCACCGAAATTTCTTAAACGATCATTTGAAATATCAAAACACATGCCATTTAAATTTTCAAAATATGTAAGCATGTAATATAAATTTTTAATTTCATCAAACGAATGAGTCTTTGCCCAAAAGAGACAAGTAGTTAGTATACCATCTACTCTGTCTAAACAAAGTGATGGAATTTTTTTATCAATTAAAGGATATTTACTTGGATTAACTACTTCGTCTATATTAATACCATCTTCATGTAGGTATGTTAATAATTCTTCATCTTTTTGAATGATAGATTTTATGTCTAATTCATCACTTTCTTGAGTTAAAGAGTCTCCTTTTTTAAAAGAGTTAACATGTGCAAAGGATAAAGAGCCAACATCATGAAATGCTCCGGTTAAGGTGACCTTTAAATCTTCCGATAATTTCCAGGCAGTATAAGCAACATTTTTAGAATGATCGTATCTTGAATAATATTCATTAGGTTTTATGCTGTTTATTCCAATATAGTCCATCCCACAAAATAAGCCTTTTCCTTTTAGCCTTTTTAAAGTCTTTGTTTTAAAGTATTTGTCTAATGCACCATTAGAATTTTCTTTATTTAAATTGTTATATTTTTCTACTAACATAAATCCTCCAGCAAATTATTAAAATTTTAATTTAATGTAAAATATATTCTATCATAAATTAATTAATATTAAAACCACTATAAAGTTTAAAGTTGTTACAGAATGTTAAAATTTGTACCTAAAATCAAAATTACAAATAAAAAACCCTTAAAATAAGGGCTTATATTCTTACTTGGAGGATCCGGCCGGAGTCGAACCGGCGATCGCGGAGTTGCAGTCCGATGCCTTAGCCTCTTGGCTACGGATCCATCTGAAGTAACAATATTATACCAAATAATATGTTACTTTAAAAGAGAAAATTACAAATTTATTAAATATTTTTCATTTCTTATGCAAATTTCTAGTTTTATACTAGTAGAATTTTTTACTTCAGAAGGCACTTCTATGAAAACATCTTTAAATTTTACATTACCAAAATCTTTAATTACAGGCTTGTAAGTCTTTACAACTCCATCATAATTATAAGTTATTTTGCCAAAGTATTTTATGAAATCACTATTTGTTTTTATAAATTTATTTATGTATAAATCTTCATCTAAAACGTATTCCATATTAATTTTCATAATCGTTCTTGAACCTTTACCAATTACGTCTGGTTTTATAGTTTTTGTACCTGTGTATTTTTTTCCATTAACTACATAACTAAAGTTTTCAGTAAATGTGTCATTAATATATGAATTGTTAATAATAATTTCACTATTATTTAATGTTGAATTTTTTAAACTTACCCCTTCTTTGGTTTTATATTTATTAGATAAGTCAGTGTAAAATAATTCTTTAATATCTAATAAAACTTCTTTGTATCTTGATTTGATTTCACCTTTTATTGTGTCTACTCCTTCATTTAACCTTAAAGTTGCTTTGTTAAAGACCAAATCATTTGCTACAGCAAATATAAATAAGTATTCATTTTTCTCTCCTGCATATAGAATTTTATTTTCTGTGAAACCTTCTCCTAAATCTACAAAACTTTCATTTAACGAGTAGTTAGGATAATATCTTACTCCATCTACAACTAAAAATAATTTATCAGTTTCTAGGTATGATCTTACTGTATTAGTGTTTTCTATTTCTGTCTTTACAATTATGTATCTTTTGTTTTCAAATTGGTTACCATTATAATCAACATCAGTTATGTATGAAGATAGCACATTAAATGTTAAACCATTTATGTTAAATTTATCAGTTTCATGGTATGTTTTACTATATACAGTTATGTTTAGATATATTAGGAACCCTATTACAAGAACTATAACTGAACATATTACAGCAAAGAAAAATTTGTTTTCTACTATATAGTATTTTAGTTCCCTTATTGTTTTTCTTAACCATCTTTTTACTTTATAACTATTGTCACCCAAAGTTACTTCAATTTCTTCTTGGTCTTCTTCAGCTATGTCTAGTTCTTCTAAGTCTTTTTTAAAATCAAATTTCTTTATATCAAAGCCTATTGCTCTTATTACACTTATTACTAAAAATATATATTGTGGTACATAAAGTAGCAAAATTATGTCTCTGTATGCCCGAATAGTTCTAACGTTTAAAGTAGTATTTACTAAGTTATTGAAAGCATTAAAGTAAATTAAGTAACTAATGAATAATAAAAAGTAGAAAACTATAAAAGTTATATAAAATGTACGACTTTTCTTTTTCCATTTCATTAATAAATAGATAAAAAGAGCAGCTAAGATTATTAGTAATGAACAGATAAACATATAAAAGTTTATGTGTGAAGAGATTAAGTTTTCAGTGTAGTTATAAAATCCTTGATTAGCATAGTCATTAAAAAATTTAAATATGTTGTGTGTTTTAATTAGTAAGTATAATACTAAAGCAGATAAAATTAAATGTATACTTCTAAAGTGTTTTATTAGAAATGCATATGGTTTTTTTATAATCACTTTTATCCCCTCCTATTCTATTTATATTATAAACAAAAAAGGAGTAAAAAGCAAGATTACTCCCTATAGAAAATCATTTGTCCTGGTAATAAATATATAGTTTTATTTTGCGCTGCTATTTCACTTTCTTTTGCTCCGAATATGTTTGAAACCATTTTTAATGTGTCATCTTCTTTAGTAATATAGTATTGGATTCCTTTTTTAGGAATTATTAATGTTTGATTTGGATAAATGTATTCTTCTACTTTTAATCCATTTAATTCACTTACTAATTTTGGATTAACATTAAATTTTTTACTTATTGAATATAAAGTGTCTCCCTTATTTACAGTATAATAAGTATAATATTCGGTATCCATAACCTTTCTAAATTCTTCCATAACATACACCCATTATAATATATGTAAAAGTTTATATATGGTTATTCACTATATATGAAAACATTTTTTAAGCTATTAAAGTTGAACTCATAATAGTGACTTATAAAGTTAATTTTGCCTTTATAAAATGAATAAACATTATCTTTGTACATAAAGTAAATTTTGTTATTTATTACACTTAATACTCTTATGTTTTCCTTGCTTTCATTTATGAATTTATATTTTACTTTATCGTTATACTTATAAGTTAATATGTTATCTTCAACATTAATTATGTTCTTTTCCTCATTATTATAAGTCACTTTATTATCTATATAATCATTTATAGTTGTTCTTACTTTTTTACCACTTACGTATTTAAAGTAACTTTCATTACCTGTAACTGCTTTTTTTACTTTACTATTTTTTAAATCAATTTCATAAAGTACTTCATTTTTATTATCAAATAAGTATAATTTATTTTTATTTGTTCCTGGGTAGTATGAGTCATAACTAATACTATATTTAGTATTAACCTCTTCATAATTACCATTTTGAATATTAAGAATTATTAATGAATTAAATGTATATTCATCATCATATTTTGGAAATACTATGTAATTATTTGCTTTAATCATTAAGTCATTTGAATATCTATCTTTTTTTAAAATGTTTATACTTTTGTATTCACTTCCATTCATGTAATAAAAGCCATCATATTTCCAAATTAACATATATTCATTATTATTTAGACCATTATTATAAGTAAAGTCTTTTGTTTCTTTTATGTATTTAAAATTGTCTTTATTTACTAAATAATCTCCACTCGAGCAAACTGTATATAAGTCATTTGGAGTTAGGCATGTTTTTCCATTATCTTCTTCAATATTAATTTTTTTTATATTTTTTTTGAATAGTTTCCTACTTTTATTTATTAAATAACTATATACTACTCCCTCATATGTAACTTCATAATACATAACATTATTATCACTTATTTCTCTTACATCATAGTCATTAACTTTATATGTTATGTTGTAATCGCTTACAAAGTATTTTACGGTTATTATAATTAGTAGCACTCCTATAAAACTTAACATTATTTTTTTCATTTGTTACTCCTATAAAAAAGGCTAATGCGCATGCATTAATCCTTTTTAGTATTTTCAATTACACCATTATCTTTTAAGAATGTTATTAAATCAGCTTCAGGCATTTCACCTTGTTTGTAGTCATTAATAAATTCACCATTTTTTGTTATGAATATGTATGGTGTACCAAAACTATCATATAAATCATAAGTATATTCTAGTGTGTTTCTTGATTTTACGCTTAATTTGTCTAATTCAAACCAGTATAATTTAAAGCCATATTCTTTTTGTGCTTTTTCCATTACAGGTTTAAAATTAATACAATGCGAACAAGTTGTTTGCGCTAAAACAGTAACTACTGTTCCACCTTCTTTTGTAGTTGTATACCATTCAGTTACTAATTTGTCTGCTTCTTCCATATCATTTTTATCCTTTATTAATACTGATAATGCAACGAATAAAGCTATTAGAGAAACTACTAAAATTAATACTTTGTTTTTTTCTATAAATTTCTTCATGTTTTTACCTCCACTAACATAATTTTATAATAAATATTTATAAAGTTCAAGTATTTTTAGTGAATTTCATTTTTCTATAGTTATTTTATATCAATTTTTGCATCTATTAAAAGGATTGGTGTAAAATTTGTTTTATCAACACATACACATACGTGGTTACCATCTAAATATTCTTTACTTTCCGGTTTATCATGAATATGTCCATATATATTAAATTTATCAGTTGTTATTGGTTTGTGTGACAAAATATATTTATCTATTTCAAATGATTTTTTATAAACTTTAATAAAGCCAAGTTCTTCGTAATATTTTTTACCTACTCTAAAATCGTGATTACCCATTATTAAGTATTTTTTGCCATTCAATCTATTAAAAATACTTTTTGAGTTCTTCTTTAGTATCGAAGCCAAAATCTCCTAAATGGAATATAGTGTCTTCTTTTTTAACTACTTTATTCCAATTTTTAATTAAACTTTCATTCATTTTATTGGCATTTTCATATGGTCTTTTGCAGTATTTAATTATATTTTCGTGGTTAAAATGAGTATCTGAAGTCACATAAATTTTCACTCTCAACGCCTCCATGTATAGTATAAGTTATTTTTTAGCTTTTTGGTCCTTTTTTACAGGACATTTTAATATAGAAAAGATAATTAAAAAAGCAGAGATTTTCTGCTATTTTTTGTATATCCCTGTTTTAAATCTCCTGTATTCTAGAAATGTAATTATACCTAGACCTAGATATATTACTGGTTTAACTATTATCGAACAAAGTGATGTGTTGTTTATAAACATTCTTGAAGCATCTTCATAACCCATTACATGAGGTAATATAAGTGATATTATATAGCTTGAAAATAGCCCAACTGAAATAGCTATTATATTTTTACTTATTCTGTGTCTTACTGAAGCGCGGTCATAGTTATAAGAAACAGTTAGCATTAAAAACATAACAAAGAAGCTTAAGAATAGATAGATTATTCCTACATAATTTGATTCCATACTCATATAAATGTATATTTCATATATAGTAGCTAATACGTATAATATAGATGCTACCCAGTAAAATATTTTAGCTGTTTTTGTCATAATTAATCACTCTTTAATTATATATCTTTTTAATTTAATTGTCCAATTTTTTTGTATAAAGTTTTTAAAAATGTGCATAATGTTAATGGTGAAGGTTATGAATGAGAATAAAGAACTATTAATTTTAATTTTAGACAATACAAAAATGGGAGTTACTAGTTGTAAAGAACTTTTAAAATTAATTAAAGATAAGGATAATAAGATTAAGAAAGTTTTAGAAAGTGAACTTAAGGAATACGAAGGTTTTTATAAGGAATGTAAAAATCTTATGAGAAAGAATAAGGTTAAGAGTGAACACTCTAGTGCTCTTAAGAATTTAACTAGTACTTTAGCTATGAAAATGGAAGTTAAGAAAGATAATAGTGACTCTAAAATAGCTAGCATTTTAATTAGAGGCTTTAATATGGGAAATATTAGTATAGAAGCTAAAATTAAGAGTTATAAAAAGGAAGTTGGTAAAGATATTCTTGATTTAGCTAAAAATATTTTATCTTTTGGAGAAGGAGAAATAAAAAAATTAAAGGACTTTTTATAGTTCCTTTAGTTTTTTATACTCCTATGTTTTTACCAAGTTTTTTTAGTATTGTTTTTCTTAAAAAGTCAAAAGGGATAACAGTAAGCGCTAAAAGTATGGTTAGGTTAAGTTCTATAAATGATAAACCTGTTGTTCTAAATATACTACCTCCAAAGTAGATCATTAGTAGCTGAACTATAAGAACAAAGCTTATTATAGCTAGAAATACTTTATTTTTTCTTAAGTTAGCAAATATGTTTAGTCTATGACTTCTTGCATTAAAAGCATTAAATATTGTCATAAATATGAATAGTCCAAAGAATGCTGTCATAACATATTTGTCATTTTCTCCCACCCTGTAAAGGCTGTGCAAGAAGTCACTTTTTAAAAATATCATGCAAAGTGAGCTCATATAAAGTCCTGTTACAAGTATTTCATTTATCATGTATGAATTCATTATTTTTTCATCACGTTTTTTAGGATTTTCTTCCATATAACTTTCAAGAGGAGGTTCACATGCATATGCTACTCCTGCTAGTGTATCCATAACCATATTTATCCAAAGCATTTGCACTACTGTTACTGGTGCTATGATTCCAAAAAGCGGACCTATTACTGATAAACTTACTGCTGTTATGTTAACGGTTAACTGAAATATTATAAATTTTCTAATACTTTTGAAAAGAGTTCTTCCAAAAAGAATTGTTTTTACTATACCTAGAAAGTTATCATCTAATATTATTATGTCACTTACTTCTTTTGCAACTTCTGTTCCACTTCCCATGGCAAAACCTACATCTGCACGTTTTAGTGCTGGAGCATCATTTACTCCGTCCCCAGTCATACCTGTTACTAAACCTAGTTCTTGACTTAGTAATACTAGTCTTTTTTTGTCTTCTGGCAAACTTCTTGCAACTACTCTTAATTTAGGCAATATATTTTTAACTTCTATGTCATTCATTTTACTTAATTCTTCACTTGTTATTATTAAATCTTCTTCTGTTTCTACAAGTTTAATTTCTCTAGCTATGCTTTCTGCAGTTAGTTTGTTATCTCCAGTTATCATTACTGTTTGTATACCTGCTTTTTTTACATCGGCTATTGCTTTTGGTATTTCTGGTCTTACTTCATCTTTAATAAGAATAAAACCAATAAATGTTAAACCATCAAAATCTTTACCACATGCACAGGCAAGAACTCTGTAACCATTTTTTGTGTATTTATTTCCTTCATCAATTAGAGATTTTTTATCTTTTAAAATTCCTTTGACTCCATTATCTTTATAGTAGAATTTACATTTGTTCGATATTAGTTCATAAGCACCTTTATAAAATGTTAGCTCTCCATTATAGTTTAAAGTAACTGTACTATATTTGAGTTTACTATTAAATTCAGTTTTTCTTATTATTTTATATTTGTCTCTTGATTCTTCGCCAATAAATTTTAGTATTGCACGATCTGTAGTGTTACCACCTATGATATCTTTAGATGAGTAGCTAGAGTCATTGTTATAGTTTAGACTTAAGGATATAATTTCTTTTAAACTTATTGGTATGTCATTATATTTTTTATATTGTGTTCCACTATATGTAGTAAAGTTTACCATTTCTAGTTTTCCCTTAGTTAGTGTACCGGTTTTATCTGTAAATAATATATTTAAACTTCCTGAACTTTCTATACCTACTAATTTTCTTACTAGTACATTTTCTTTAACAAGTCTTTTCATGTTACTTGATAATACAAGTGTAATCATCATTGGTAATCCTTCTGGAACAGCTACGACTATTATTGTTATACCAAGTGTTAAACTATAGAGTAGATGTGGGAGTATTATATCAAGATTTGTAACTGTACTTATTATTTTATCTAAGTTAAAGTTGTTTTTTATTACAATAGCACTAAATAAGTAAGATATTATTACTAAACCTGCACATATGTATCCTATTTTACTTATTAGTCCTGCTAGTACTCTTAATCTGTTTTTTAATGGACTATCAGGCGTTTTTTCTTGAATGTCTTTAGCTATTTTACCATAGTATGTATTGTTTCCAACGCTTTTTACAAGCATTATACCTCTTCCATGTAATACTATACTACCACGATAAACCTTTTTATTTATATCTTTATATTGTTCTTTTGTTTCTCCTGTTAACATACTTTCATCTATGTATACACTTTCTTTGTATATTATTCCATCTGCTGGGACTTTATCTCCGCTTTCTAAATAAATGTAATCTCCTACAACTATGTCATTTAAAGGTACTTCTATTAGTTTTTTATTTCTTATTACTTTTACTAGTAAGTTTGACGTAGTACTGCTTAGTTTTTGAAATGCTTTTTCACTTCCATATTCACTCATACTACTTATAACTGTTGCAAGGATAATGGCTACAATTATACCAATTGTTTCATAAATGTCACTGTCATTTAGAAAAAATAATATTTTTACTGCTAGTGCTATTAATAGTATTTTTATTATTGGGTCATTAAGTGACTCCAAAATTAAACTAAATATTGTTCTTTTTTTTCCTTCAGTTATTTCATTTGTGCCATTTTTATTTCTTGATAGTGTTACTTCATTATTATTAAGTCCAGTTATATTAAACATTTATTTTCACCAGTTAATTATATTAACCTTTAGTTTTATTTAGAACTTTTGCAATTATTAAATAAACAGAAGCAATTATTAATTTTGCTTCTGTTTGTTTTCTTTTTTATTGTTTATTATAGTTACTACTATTACTATAGTAAGACCTATTACTAGTGCAAAGACTATAGATAGTATTAATGTATAATTTCTATAATATTTTGTTAATACTTCTTTAACTGTATCAACTTTGTTTCCACCTAGATAGGCTTCCGTAAATGATTTTACTATGTTATCGTTTACAGTGTCATTATATGTTACAAAGTAAGTTGAGCCTATGAGTATAAAAGGTGCTCCGTTATGTTCTCCTCCTAGATAGTCAAAAGTGTTTTCTAGTAATTTCATATTGTCTTCATTTTGACTTACTTCATATATTCTTACTTTGAAAAACATACCATATCTATCATATATACTATTTAAGTAATTTAAGAAATTTCTACTTTTTGTTTCTCCTTGAATTCTAAAGAAATATATTGTTACTTGTTCTTTACTTTCTTTGTAATTTATTTTTGTTTCAATGTTTTCTTTTTCAAGTGCTTCTATTAATGTTTCACTTTTTATTTCAGCATTCATTTTTACTGGAATTAAAAGTAGTAAACTTATTAAAATACTACATACTAATTTCTTCATTTGTAAAACCTCCCATTATTAGCATTATTTGGTTTATAAGTTCTTCCATGCCTTCTGCATTTCCTATTTTTTCTATGAAATAGTTTATGTCTTCTTCATTTATTTCACTTAGTTTTTTAGCAGAACTTGTATCTATTTTAACCTCTTCGTATTTGTTTTCTATTTCTTCAATTGTTATGTTTAGTAAAATGCCGTTTTCATCATCTTGCACGATTAATTTGTTTTTGCCCTTTTCTTTTTCAAGTGCAAGTTTAACTATGCATTTTTCACTATTAAATATGTCTATGTATAGATTTTCATCATCTATAGTTATATCAACGTTTTTTTCTCCATCTATAATAGTAATTTTATTTAGTTCATATTTAAGTTTATTTAATTTATATTTAACTATAATTTTTTCTGGTTTAAAATTCTCTTCATTTATTATATCTTCATATTTTAAGTTGTTTTTTTCAAGGTATTCTTTAAATCCTATTTTTTCTAATTCTTTTTCTAGCTTTTCATAAAAGTTTTTATCTAAATTAATCGTTAATGATAATCCTTCTTTATTTATTTTTCTTTTAAGATTATCATTATCTATAGTATTTTTAATTGTTTCTATTACTTTATCAAGCCACTTTGCATCTTCACTATTTGAGTCTAGATAAGGAAGTAAATCTTTGATGTTATTTTTGTACTCTGTAAGTCCTTTATTATTTTCATTTTCATCAGTTTTGTCTATTAGTAATAGTTTATCAAATATTTTAATATATATTTCATCGTTATAGTAGTAACTATTTAAACTCATTATGTCCTTTTGGTTATATTTTAAATATACACTTTCTTCTAAGTTATCTTTTAAGTTGCTATTGGTTACAAATGTGTAATCAAATTTGTTTATTATGTTAAAAAAAGGCTGGATGCTTTTGTCATCTGAATATAAATTAAATGATAGATTAAATTTGAATGTGTATTTATCTCTAATTTTACTAGTTTTGTATTCTAAACTTTTTATTGTTTCACTTAATATTACTTTAGGTGTTAGACTGTAGTAAACCATTCCTATTATAGCTAATACAAAAAATAGCAATACTCCTATTACAATATATTTTACTTTGCTTTCTTTATCATTAAAAAACTTTTCTTCTTCCATAACTTTCTACTCCTAAATATATTTTAACAGATTTAAATAAAAATGTACATATAAAAATGTTGATAAGTTTTTAGTTATCAACATTTGTTTTTCTAGCTACTGTTATAGTTATGTTTTTGTCTGCTCCTTCTAGAAGGGCTCCTTCTTTTAAGTTTTGATTAATTATTTGGCCATCATTATATGCTTCATTTTCTGTTAAGCTTTCTTTAACTGTAAGAGTAAAGCCATTAGCTGAAGCCCATGATTTTGCTTCTTCTAAAGTGTAAGAACTTAAGTTAGGCATTAGTTTTACTCTGGGTTCATCTCTATAATATGTTTTACCTATTATTTTCTTTTCATATGGATTATTAAAATCAAAGCTGAATGTTTTTATTTCTTCTTTTTCTAATAGTCCTAAATTTATTTTCATTGCTTTTACTATTTCAGCAAGACTTTGTTTGTAGTACTGGAATGTATATGATTTTGAGTTTCCAACTGTTATGTACTGGTCATATCCAGTTAGGAATGTTTTTGTTATGTTTAAGTTTACATCTCCATTTTTTAGAAGCATGTTTTTACCTATGTTATAGAATGATAGCATTTCTTCAGTTGTCATATTTGTGTCCATGTTTTTACCAATTGTATCTAGTATTTTATAGAAGTCTTCAACTTTTCTTACATTTTTTAAACTTCCTATCATTCCTTCTACTACTAGTTGTTGGTTTTGACCTCTTTGGAAATCTCCAAGTGGAAGTGTTTTTCTGTGTCTTGCTAGTGCAAGTGCCTCTTCTCCATCTAATTTTTGCACACCTGTGTCTAAACAGATTGTTTTGTCTCCCCATTCTCTGTCTGAATTTTGTTCACAGAATTTAACTGGTACATCTACTGTTATTCCACCAAGTATGTTTACAAGATCAACTACACCTTTAAAATTAATTTTAGCATAGTAATCAATATTAATTCCTGTTAGTTTTTCTACAGTTTTTACCATGCAACTAGTTCCTCCCCATGATGCATGATTTATTTTTGTTATTCTACCACCACATGCCATTGTAACATATGTATCTCTTGGTATACTAAACATTGTTGCGTTTAGTGTTTCTGGGTCAAAAGTAATCATCATTATAGTGTCTCCATTAAATGAACTACTTTTTCTTATGTCATCTTTTTCACTATCTATACCGAGTAATAGCATTGTGAATGGTTTAGTTATTTTTTTACCACTTACATTTCCTAAAGTGTTATCTTTCTTTTTGTAACTTTTTTTAAGAGATGTTATTTCGTATATAACAGTGTTATTTTCATAACCAGATACACTTCTTAACATTTGATCATAATTATCACTTATAAATATTAAATCTACTTCATTATTGATGAGAGCTGTCATTAATGTAATATTATCTTGATATGATATTATTTCATTATCTTTATCTAAATTTTCTTTTTCTATTATTTCTTTTGGAAGTATGTATCCTGTTATATCTTCTTCTATACTTAGAAGTCCTATTTTTTTATTTTTTATATCATTAAGTTTTAGATCGCTCATTGAAATTAGTTTTGTAGTATAAGTTATTTCATCTTTATTTAAGTTACCTAATCCTAGGTAAACTCTATAGACATAATAAGATGCTACTACTAATATTATGGAAAGTATTATACTTAGAATAGTACTTATTATAAATTTTTTCTTTTTTAATTTTTTTATACTTTCTATAACTGAGTATACAAGTGTTATGCTAAAAAGTAAAAGCAATATTGAAAGCATTATTCTATAAAAAGTTTCTATATTAGCTAGTAAATATAAGTTATAGATCATAAAACCTGATGATATTATAAGTAACGATACAATTATACAGCCCAAAATTTTATATATTAGTTCTTTCTTCATAATTATTCTCCCTTTGAGTCTAATAAATTATAACTCATTTACTCTTTATTCTCAAGTGTTTTTATTTCATCTACTTCTACTTTTTTATTTTTCTTTTTTCTTTTGTTTTTTTTGACACTTGAAATTAGAAGTATTAGTACTAATACTAATGTTTCTGATGCTAACACTATTATTATTAGTAAGTAATTATCTATTTTTTTATTTAAGTCATTTAATATGTTTTCATTATATTTAGCAAGAGCATTGTTTATAGCATCATAGTAGTATAATTCTTCTTTTCCTGTTTCAATGTTTACTCCATATAGAATAAAGAATTCGTTATTATCTTTATATTTATATGCATTTACTTTGTTTCCATTTATTTCTATTTCTTCTTTAGTAAAACCTTTTATTTCATTGTCACTATTTATTGGAAATAAAACTATTCCACTAGTTTTTATTTCAGTATATTTTGTGTATTTACCATCTTTATATATGTATAGTGCAGCTTCTCCGTTTTCATTTTTTAGTCCTACTAATGTGAAATTTGTTATTGTGCTTGTGAAAGATGGTACATCTATTCCCTCGATGTTTGTAGTACTAGCTTCATATGTTTCTGGTATAGTTAATGCGCTGACTCTTTTTATTATGGTGTATTTTTGGTTATTTATTAATACTTCTATTGGATTTTTATCTTCTACATTAACCACTAGAGTATAGGTTTTAACTCCGCCATTTTGCGCGGTTACTTTTATTTCAAATTTATTTTCACCTTCAGTTACTTCTTTTTCTCCAAGTCCACTTACTGATGATTTAGAGTCTTCCACACTTCCTGTTATGTTTATTTTTTCAGTTGTAGAAGGTACACTTGCTGTATAACTTAATGTTTCTTTGTTAAATGGTTCGTTTAGTGAAAAGCCTTCTACTCCAAGTGAACTTAAGTTATTATTTTTACTGTAACTTGCTTCCAATTCTGCTTGTGTTATAGCAGTTATTTTTACACTGTTAATTGTTAGTGCTAGTTTACTTTCATCAAAAGCAAGAGCATCATAACTTTTTACGGAAACTGTACTAGTACCTCTTGATATAACTTTAAATTTGTATGAATAGCTTTGTGATTTAGTACTTGAATTTGGCGCATACCCTACTACATTTGTTGTACCACTTATGAGTTTTAGTTTGCTTGAATCATAGGATAGTGTGTATTCCCAAGAACCAAGTGATGCGTTTGATGAAAGTCTTATTGTTATATTTATTTCACTTCCTACAACCGCAGAAGTTTTACTAGATGAAACTGATATAGTCCCACTAGCGGCATTTAATTCTTTTGGAGTTACTATAATTAATGCTAATAATATTATTCCAAAAATCTTTTTTATTCTTTTCATTTTTCCCTCCTAAAATGTTATTATTTTAAGTATGTATTTTTGAATTCTAAGTAAGTCTAATATCGTTACTTCATTATCATCACTTGTATCCCCGGCTACTAAGTATTCATCTGTTAATAGTGATGCTTTAAGTAAATGCTTTTGTACTTTTAATAAGTCTAGAATTGTTATTTCACCATCCCCACTTACATCTCCTTTTATTGCCAAAGAAAATGTTTCTGTTTCTCCTGATGGTGTTGTTATTTTAAGTTCTTGTCCAGTTTTAAGTATTCCGGTTAAGCTTGCTGCAGAAGAATTTGCTTCATTTAGAGTTATAGTTGTTCCTGGACTTAATTTATTAATGCTAGATGTTAGTGTAGTGCCTAGAGTACCTGCACTTATTCCATAGAGTATATTCCCATTTCTTTTTACAGCTAAATTGTTTATGATTTCTTCAATTGTTGTAGTATCTTCCACTTTGAAAAGTGTCATTTTGTAAGTTCTAGTACTACCATCTTCTGCAGTTACTTTTAACTCGATTAGTTTTTCGTTTTCTTCAAATGTTATTTTACCTGCACCTTCTACTTTACTAGTACTATCTGTTAAGTTAACTACAACATTATATTCTTTATCATTTTTATCTACGTATGCAGTAAATTCTAATAAATCTTTATCAAAGTTTGATACTTTTTTTCCATTAATTGTTATTCCTTCAATAGTGTTTATAGAACTTGCTATGTTAGGAAGACTTACTACCTTTGGCATTTCTTTAAAGACAGGTATTTCAAATGTGTATGCTTCATTAAGTAAACCCATGTCTTTGTATGATGCATATGAGTCTGCTGCATCACTACATGGCGCTAAAACATTGGTTTGATAGGCATGTGTATAAAGTGAGTTTTTACTTTCTGGGTTTACATTATATCTTTGAAGGTACATGCTAAATTGTCCGACTGAAATAAATCTTTCTGCTATGTACTGTGCTCCGCCTTTTATTGCTTTTTCCCTTGTATCCCAAGGTCTACCATATGTATCAGAATTTCCACATTTTGATCCACAAGCATAAAGTAAGCCGTTTTTTACTGGACTATTATATATGTCATTGGGTTTGAATGCCCCTAAATAAGCACTTATATTGTAGTAGTTATATAAACCATTAATATTAAAGTTTCCATATAAGTCAGGATTATTTCCTGATACAGCAGTATATTTTTCATTAGCTGCACCTTCTCCTTTGCTTCTTGTTGTTAAGTGTACTGGGCTAACATTATGAGTAAATCCTGCTTCTATAAAATATCTTTTATATTCATCAATATTTAAGTATGAACCATTAAGAACTGAAGAAATTGTATTTAAGTATTTTTGTGCAGTAGGACTATTTATATCTAAAACTTCTTTACTACCTTCTCCATAGTCATATCTTAAGCTTTCAAACATAAACACAAATTTTTCTGTTAAAAAGTTTCTTGGATCTAAATAGAAAGCTACTATACTAGATTTGACTGGATACCAGTTTACCCCATCAATGTTATCTACTAGACTTGTTAAATAATATTTATAATTCTTATAGGCTGGTGATATTTCTCCGCTTGTTTTCCCTAAATATAAAAGTGCTGTTTTACCATCAAAACCATCTAATACTTGGTTCCAATACAAATTTGTTATTAATGGTTTAAATTCCCATGATGGATGATCTTTATGTAGCTTTACTAAGTATGGAATGTAGTCATCTGGAAAACCTAAGTTTTTTAGATATGTTTCATAGTCCGTATCGCTTGCTGTAATATCTTCTTTTTTTACTACAAATTTAGAACACACATAACCTTCATCATTTTTATAATAATTTATTTTGTAGTAACCTTCATCACATCCACTTCCATTTATTAACCCACTTGTTATTTTTATGTTTGTACCTGGAAGTAATACATCTTTTATAGTTCCTCCAGCACTAGCTGTGCTTTTTACATATATGTTAACTCCATTTATCCTAGCTTCATATACTTCTTCATTATATGAAGGTTCTTCTATACCTGGTGTGTCACCAATTGAAACATATTTTCCACATATGTAACTTTCTTTATCATTATAAATTATTTTATACCATCCAACCGAACAATTACTATCTCCTACATTATATAATTCATCTGATACTAAATTTATTGTTGTGTTTTTATTATGTATTATACCAGTTTCACTATAGTCTACTCCTGGGCCGGTTCTTACTTTAACTGTTGTTCCTACTGTATAGCCATTTAAGGCATTAAGTCTTGCTATAGTTAATATATTAAAAACAATTATTAGTAAAATTATAAGTTTATTTTTCATTAATGCCTCCCTACTATATATTCTAACATTATATATTATAACATTAAATATGTGTATTTTGGTAATAAACTTATTATTTTTTTATTTTTTTACATAAAAAGGTGCTTTTAGCACCTAATTCTTTTCTAAGTAACTTGCCATGTGTCTTCCCCATAGAAAGAAGAAGAAACTTCTTGGATGTATTCCATCTGTTGAAAATGGTTTTTCGTTAGCATAAATTAAAGACTCATTTTCTATAAAATCAATATTTAATTCTTTAGCAAGTTTTTTTAAAGCTTCATTAAATTCTTTTTGATAAGTAAATGCTTTGTCTTTTTCTATTGCTTTTTCTGCAACTGGTAAAACTGAATTAATTATTATTTTTGTACTAGGAAGTTCTTTTCTTATGTTTTCTATTTGATTTCTATAACTTTCTATAAATTTATCTGTTTTACCATTCCACCATTTTAAATCATTTGCACTGTAACTCATGAAGAGGTATGTTGGATTAAAAGCTTTTACTTTGTCCATATCTAAGTTCATGTTATCTACTCTTCTACCACGGTGCCATACTACATTTTCTTCGTTTAAAACTCCGTATGCACTTAAACCTTCCCCCATTGAGTCTGATACAACCATTGCATGTTTTTCAGAAAATATTCTTTTTGCATCAGCATTTGTTATGTGATCAAATGGATATTTATCTTTTTTATCACCATTATTCTCATCATTGTTTTTTATTTCTTCATCGGGTTTTACTTCTTCTATTTTTTTCCATTTAGCTGTTAGAGTTAATTTTTTAGTTATTTTATTTTCAAAGTTGAATTCTTTTTCCCCTAGATACCAGCCAACAAATTCATAACCTTCTCTAGTCGAATCTGCTGGATAATATGCTTTTTCTCCATATTTAACTTTTTCTTCTTTTACATTTGTTCCTCCAAGAGTATCAAATGTTATTGTAAAATGTTTACTTGTTTTTATTTTATGGCAAGTTAAGATAATTAAGAATATTAAAATTAAAACTAATACTATTAGCTTCATTAAATTTTTTATAATTAATTTCTTTTTCTTTCTTCTTTTTCTCATAACTACCATTTCCCTATTACAAGTATATGTCAAGTTAAAGAAAAAATCAAGAAGATTAATCTTAATTTTACATCTTCTTGATTTTAATATATTCGTATGTTATATTAACTAACAAGGAACAGGATTGTTCGGGTGCCTGCCAACCTAACCAGGGGCTTTTGGCTGAAGGAAAGGATGGCGATAAAAGTATAAGTAAAAGGAAATTCATTATAAAAGTGCTTAACCGTACAATTATCATTTTGTTAGTAGTAGGTTTAATTCTATTCATTAATAAATTAAGCATCTATCCATTAGGATAAATGCTTACATGTTTTTAGTGTGTTGTGCTTTTTTATTTAGAAGTACCCAAGTTTAAGAAGTTGTCTTTTATTTTGGATGCTACTTCGTTATCCATAACAAGTAAGACTAGATCTCCTTTACTTTCTACGAGTACATTTTTATCTTCCACACTAACACATATCCATTTTGCTGGATCTACTTTTTCTTTTATTTCTTTTTTTGCTTTTTCTGCATCGTTACTACTATTTAATCTTACTAGTACGACTGAATGCGCTACTGAGGACATCAAAGGTTCTGAAGCTAAAGCTTCTTTGTATTCAAAAGTTACATCCCCTAGATAATAACTTTGATTTTTTTTGGTTACTTTTGTTTGCTCTAACTCTAGGACATCCTCTTCATTTATTCCCTTATATAATTCTTTCATTATATCTGTTAATTTCCCGTCTAAATTAGTTTCTTTTTTTGTACAACCTACTATTATGAATACTATAAATGTTAGTAGTGTTAATTTAAATATTTTTTTCATTTTTACCTCCTTTATTTTAATGAAAAACTATTATTTATAATTGGAATGCTATACATAAATAATATATCTTTATTATTAAAATCTAATAATTCTATGTTTTTAAGTAATTTTGAATTTATGTATCTTAAATCTATTAGTGTTATTTTAGAATAATTTTCTATTAATAATGGCGCTAGCGAACTTGCAAATGAGTCTCTGAATATTATTAATTCTTTTTTAGATTGATTATTTGGATTATTAATAATTAGAAGTGGACTTGCACCGCTTAAATAGATATCGTATTTATCAATATTATTTAAATAGTTTTCATTATATACTTTTTCATAAGTTTTCTTTTCATAATTATAAACTTCTGCACTATTAATTATATCATTAGTTAGGTAATTAATTTTATCATTTTTTATATTTGACACAGTTCTGCTGTAAAGTGCACCATAAAATGGAGCGTATTCTTTTTTTATATTTGGGAAAGCACTTTTATTTAGGTTCATTTCATTTTCTATTTTTCTGACTACTTTTTCTAGGTTTTCTTGTTTCCAGTGTATATCTGTTTTATAGTATGAATCGATATTTAATTCATTTGTTATGTCTATGTAGTTAAAGTAATTTAATTTGTTTTTTAAATAATTTATAAATTCATTATAATTAATTTTTGGCATTAGTTTGTCATTTATGTAATAATTTTTGTCTGGAATAATCATAAAGTATAAGTTATTATTTTCTTTTATGTATTCGTTATTTATATAATTTATTTTGTTTATAAAGTGATCAAGTGAATCATAATTGATATTTGATTTTACTTCAACTAAATGATTGTTCGTTATGTATACATTGTTGTTTTCTTTTTTTAGTAATATGTTATTAGAAACTATTCCTTTTATTTTCCTAAAGTTTTCTCTTAATGGAAATTGATCTAGTAAGTATGTATCTATTTTAGAAGAATATTCTCCATTTAATAGGTTATCTTTTTCTAATTTAGGAAAGGATGCTAAAGTACGTCTTTCTTCTGTACTTATTAACTTATCTTTAGTAAGTATTCCTAGAAAAGAGAAAGTTAGTAGTGTTAAGTAAAATAGTCCTATTGTTATTTTTTCTTTCATGATAACCTCCTAAAACCTAAAATATAAGAATGGATTAAATGACTCATCTATTATGAATGCGGTTGATACTAATAAGAGAACTATTAGTAGTAGTGGCTCCATTAAATTTATTATTTTATTGTTTTTTAGTTTGTTTATTATTTTGTTAAATACTTTTAGTGATATTAAGTATCCAAGTACTAATACTACTATATAGTTTTTAATGTAATAAATTGTTTCTAAGTTTATAAAATCAATATGATTTAGACCAAACATAGATTTTAAAGATATTAAAGCATCTTTTAAACCTTCATTATAGAAGAATACGAAACCTATTATTACTAATATATTAGTTAGTAAAGTTCCTATGAGTTTATGTTTATTTAAATAGTTATAAAAGAATTTTTTTTCTATAAGCAAGATTATTCCAAAATATAACCCCCATATTATGAAGTTATAACTTGCTCCATGCCATAATCCTGTTAGAGACCATACTATCATTATGTTAAATAGTCTTCTTAGTTTGTTTACTCGGCTGCCTCCTAGTGGTATGTAGACATAATCTTTAAAGAAACTTGATAGTGATATATGCCATTTTCTCCAAAATTCTGTCATCGTTTTTGAAGTAAATGGATAGTCAAAGTTTTCAAGTATAGTAAAGCCAAATATTAAGCCTAAGCCTATAGCCATATCAGAGTATCCTGAGAAATCAATATAAAGTCTTAGTATATCTGTTATAGCTTTTAACCAACATGATACAACACTTTTAGTTTCTAATAAAGTTAAACTATTTACCAATCCTCCAAGCACATTTGCTATTAATACTTTTTTAGATAGTCCAATTATAAACCTTCTTATTCCTTTGGATATCATTTCTTTGGTACTTGTTCTGTTAACTAATTGTTTTTCTATTGTTTCATATCTTACAATAGGACCTTCTAAAGTTGAGAAGAATAGAGATATGTATACTAAGTAATTTAATAAGTTATTGCTAGGTTTTACTTTTTTATTATATACATCTATTAAGTAACTTAAGTTTTTAAATGTATAGAAACTTATTCCGAGTGGGATTATTACATTTATATAGTTAATATTAGAATTAAATATGTTATTTATGTTTTCTAATAAAAAATTAAAGTATTTAAAGTAGAAAAGTAATCCTAAGTTTAATGTTAAACCTAATATTAAATATATTTTTTTGTTTTTTGAAACTAGTTTTTTACCTATAAAGTAGTTAATTATTCCTGATAGTAAAAGTATTATTATATATTTTGGTTCTCCATAAAAATAGAATAATAAACTTCCAATTAACAATATTATATTTTTATACTTTGTTTTTGATATAAAATATATAAAAAGCATTATTGGTAAAAAGTAGTATAAAAATGTTACGCCTGAAAATACCATGTTACCCTCCTAATATATTTTAATTATAACATACCTTTAAGTAATTTGATATAACTAATTTACTTCAAAAGGGAAAAACTTAAGAAACTATTTATTCTTAAGTTAGTCCATTAGTTTTGATATTTCATTATATAGTATTTTGTTTGCTTCTTCTATGGACAAGTTATTTATATTAAATGGTTCACCTATTTTAACTATTAAATTTTTACTCCTAAATTTATAGTCTCCCTTTATACCAAAAGGGACTAACAAAGAATTTGTTTTTTTGGCCATTGATACTGCTCCATATTTAAATGGTAATAATTTTTCCTTTGTTTTGTTTCTTGTTCCTTCTGGAAATAATCCTAAGGCTTTACCACTATGTAGAACTTCTAAAGCTTTTGACGAAGCATTATCATCTTTTTTTGATCTATCTACTGGTATTGCATGTACCGAAGTAAAGAATATTCTAGTTAATGGATTATCAAAGTACTCTTTTTTTGCCATGTAATATATTACTCTTTTTGTTGAAATAATTATGTTACATTGATCCATTAAGTGTTTATGATTTCCTACAATTATTATGCTTCCTTCTTTAGGAATGTTTTCTTTTCCTATTATTTTTGGATTATAGTAAAATTTATATAAAGGTGTTAATAAAAATTTTAATATTTTATATGCAATGTTATTCACTTTTTAGCTCCTTTTCAATTAAATTTTTGAGTTTATTGTTTTCTTTATCTAAGTCATCTGTTAAATTATATGGTTTTAAGTAAATTAGTTTTATATTTTTTTTAAATAATCTGTAATTACCCTTTATTATGAACGGGCATATTAAAGAATTTGTTTTTTTAGCCATTGATACTGTTCCATATTTAAATGGTAGTAAATTTCCATCTTTACTTGTTGTTCCCTCTGGAAATATACAAACTAATTCATTATTATTTATTTTTTTTATTCCTTTTAATGTGCTTTCTTTGTTTTTATTTTTTCTATCTACACTTATTACTCCAGCATTTATAAATAGATATTTTATTATTGGTTTAAATATTTCTTTTTTTGCAAAAAAATTAATGTGTTTTGTTGTACTTGAAATTATTAGAAGTGGGTCTAATACACTTTTGTGGTTTCCTGCAAGTATAGCTCCTTTTTTTGGTATATTTTCTTTTCCTATTATTACTGGCTTATATAGAAACATAAATAGTTTTATAAATGGCCATGCGATAGAGTATGATATGTATTTCATTTTTTTACCTCAATTTAATTATAAGAAAAAAAATAATAATTATCAAGAGTTTGTCACAACTCATTAATTTACCCATATAATAAAACTAGAAAGTGAGGTAATATGAAAAAAATACACTATATTGTATTAAGTGTCTTTATTTTAGCTATACTTGGTTTTTTAGGAGTTTATTACAGCTGTAAAGATGTTAAGAAAGTCCATAAGGTAAGAGTAGCAGAAGTAACACATAGTATTTTCTATGCTCCATTTTATGTAAGTATTCATAATGGATATTTTAAGGATGAGGGGTTAGATATTGAGGTTATTTTAACAAGTGGTGCTGATAAGGTAGCAAGTGCCGTTCTATCTGAAGATGTTAATATAGGTTTGTCAGGACTAGAGGCCACTATTTATGTTTTTAATAATAAAGCAAAAGATTATTTAGTTAATTTTTCTGGTTTAACTAAGAGAGATGGACAATTTTTAGTGGGAGACTGTAAATATAAAGATACTTTTAAACTAGATGATTTAAAAGGCAAGACAGTTTTAGCTGGTAGAAGTGGTGGAATGCCTTCTATGGTATTTATGTATGGTCTACACAAAAATGAAGTTAGTTTGGATGATGTTAATGTAGATACTTCTGTTGATTTTGCCAATTTAAGTGGTGCTTATATAGGTGGTCAGGGAGAGTTTGTTAATCTTTTTGAACCAACTGCTCTCGGAATAGAAAAGGAAGGATACGGGTGTGTACTTTCTAGTATAGGGCTTATGTCTGGGGAGGTGCCTTATACTGTATTTCATACTAAGAAGAGTTATTTAAACAATAACAGAAATGTTATTAATAAATTTAGGAAAGCAATAGATAGAGGGTTAGAGTTTGTTAAAAATAATAACTCGGAGACTATTGCTAATGTTATTAAATCGGAGTTCACTGGAACTAGTTTTGATGACATAGTTAAAGTTGTGGATAGATATAAGGGTGCCGATTCTTGGCAAACAGATACAACTATTAGAGAAGGCGCTTATAATAATTTGTTAGATTTAATGGAATATAATAAAGTTATTAGTGAAAGGCCAGAATTTGATACTTTAGTTTATAATGAGTAATGTGTTAACTGTTAAACATTTGAGTAAGAGTTATAATAGTTTAAGTGGTGAGGTTCTTGCTGTCAATGATGTTTCGTTTTCTGTAAAAGAAGGAGAAATGCTTGCTATTATAGGTACAAGTGGATGTGGTAAGAGTACTATTCTTAATGTTATAGCAGGGCTTGATAAAGACTACTCAGGTAAGATCTTGTTTAAGGAAAAGACTAAAGTAAGTTATATGCTGCAAGATGATACTTTATTTCCATGGTTAACTGTTATGGAAAATGCATCTTTAGGACTCAAAGTGCAAAATAAGTTAACTTTAGATAATATTAAGTATGTGAAGTATTTATTAAAGAAATATGGACTTGGAGATTTTATTGATAAAAAGGTTTCTAGTTTAAGTGGTGGTATGAGGCAAAGAGTTGGATGAATATAGTATAGACACAGGTAGTAATTAAGAAAAGTTGCTTATAGCCCATAAAATAAGGAAAAAATCAATATTTAATCTTTTTGATTTTTCTAAAAAATAGAATTTTAAATTAAAAATTTTATTCAAGATTTAAGTTAATTTTAAAAGTATAAACAAAGAAAAGAGGTATAATATGTTGTTAGATAATAATACTAAAAAGGTTTTTGATTTAATAGATATGTATGATAATTTAAATATTGTTGATAAAGTTAGGTTAGCTATTTATTTATTAGAAAATAAAAGTTTCTACATCAATTTTAATATTAAAGATATAATTATATTATTAAAAGAAGTATTAAATAAACTAGATTCTAGTAATAGTAAAAATATTGTTAATTTTGCTAAATATAAGCATCTATTACTTTTTTCAGCCAAGTATTTAGAATTAACTGAAAAAGAAAAGAAAAATTTTACAATAGAAATGCTATTTAATCTTTTTGAAGCTGATTTTAAAGATAAAATTATTAATAAAGAAATTAATAAGCATTTAAATGTATATGATTATTGTTATGCAATATTAAATAATTAAAATTAAACCCTAGTAGCTTTAATAGTTACTAGGGTTTTTAATATAACCAAATATATTTTTCTTCTAATTTGTTTGTTTTTTTCTATAAACAATTAATGAAGCTCCAGCAAGTCCAATAATGGATAAAATGCCAGTTGCTAGATACATCATAACATTATCACCAGTTTTAGGATTTTCTACATTTGTACCTGATGATTTTTCTGTTGCAACGATTCCATACTCGCTTAAATGTGATGTTTCAAAAACTATATATCCATCTTCTATTGTTGCTGGTATAGTTTCTTTTATTTCATCATTTAAAATATAAACGACTTCATATTTTTTGTATCCTTTTAAATCCTCTGGTAAAGCAATTTTTATTTTCATTTTAGTATTATCAATCTTAACTACTTGACCATTTTCTAATACATTTATATCTGCTAAGTATTTAATATTTTTGTCAGATAAATTCTTACTTACTTCAACTTTTTTAATATCCAAAGTATAGTTTTTACTTACTTCTTTTTCAAAAGTAATACTACCATTTATTGCACCAGTGCTTTTGATTTCTTTTACAGTATCTTGAGTAGGTTGTTCAGTTGATGTAGGTGTCATTGTCAAAACTCCATAAAACCATGCAACAACATTATTACTCTCACTAATACTAACTGAATCAGGATTCATAGTTATAGTTTTTCCATTTATACTTATTTTTGTTTTATCTTTATCAAAATAATAACCATTTTTAACAGCTTCATCTGTTAATTTTACATATATATTATAACTATATTTTGTGTTTTCTTTAAATGATGTAAGAAGTGTATCACCCCAATCTTTATAACGGTTATTCCAATACTCTGATGATGTTATTATTTCATCAGCACCTGCCCAACCCTCATTGTCAATTTCATATAATGCATTGTCAGCAACTTTGCCAGTAAATTTTGGTACATCTCCAACATTAAATTTAGTCGTTACACCATTTATCTCTACAAGTTCAACTACTTTCTTTGATATAGGTTTAATTGTTTTTATCGCCGTAACATAAACTCCACTGCTATTTTTTATTACATTTTCTTTTTTTACAGTTTCATCATTAATTTTAACTGTGCAACCATCTTTGAAAGAATATCCATCTTTTGCCTTTAAAGAAATACTATACATATATGTTTTCCCCTCTTCAAAGGTAGTTATTTTTTTATCTTGTGAAAGAGCATTATTTTTGTTTTCATCAGAATACCAAAACTTAACTGGATTGGACTCTCCATTTTCATTAGTCTCCATCTCTTCCCAATATTCATATTCTATTTCGTAGTTGTCATAATTACCTGCTTCATCATAAGTTATATGAGCAGATGCTTTTGGGGCATCCCCTGCTACATAATCAAAATTGACACTACCTATATTTGCTTCGCCAATTTCTGTTGCTGCAAATGTAGTTATTGGTGCAAGGCACATAGTAAATAAGAACATTAATACAGCAGTAATTAGTATTTTACTTTTCTTCATAATTTTTCCTCCTAATTTTCTCTTTCCTTTTTATTATTAATCACTATAGTAGTGGCAATACCTAATACTGATATAATAGATAGTATTATATATGTTCCAATATTATCGCCTGTTTGTGGATTAGTAATATCTTCTGTCTTTTCTGTATTTACCTGTTTTGCTTTGACTTCAAATTTAGTAGTTGCTGAGCCACCATCATTAAATTCAACCTTAATTGTATGTTCACCGATTGATAGTGTATCAACATATTCTTTATTTAAATTAATAACTGTACTACCAGATTCTGCTTTATAATTTTTAGCATCAACTAATATTCCATCAATATATAGTTTGCCATCAAATAAACTAAAGTCAGCATCTATTCTAAATATTGCATTTTTTGATTCATCAATAGTATATATTTGATTTGCTCCTTCAGTAAACTTATATTCTTTAGGAC
>OJAW01000130.1_pt1 | contig 59188 bp, 61 predicted proteins | sample 1589151 | NCBI WGS metagenome assembly OJAW01 (sample SAMN03283290) | human gut metagenome | biome: human-associated habitat; material: feces | host: Homo sapiens | place: Peru | collected 2012
TTAGAGCCAAACTTATTAATCAATTTTTTTTGAATAATATTTTCAAATTTTTTAGTTTCTAAATTAACTATTGCCATCGAAGAATAAGGGAAATTGACATTTGTTTTTTTGTAATCATATACAAAAGTTAATAGTAATTTATTGTCATTAAGTAATAATCCTTTTGGCAGATAAGCAAAATCAATAGGAAATTTATAATTTATAAACTTGTTTTCATCAGGATTGTATATTTCAAATGGGATTTGTCTTACCAATTTGGCTATTTGGGTATTTTTCGAAATTCTATAATCATTTGTTCCAAAAACTAGAATGTTACCATCATTTAAAGTAATTATATCTGATTTATTATGCGTATACTGCATAATTGGTCCTTTTATAAAATAACCAAAACGATATTTTGATATATTTATTAAAGTAAATATAAATACAATTATAATAAATAAAGCTATAGTTAAATATTTAAAGACTTTACTTTTTTTCATCACTTATTCATTAACCCAGTTTTAAATAGAATATAACATTTTTTTATTCTTGACTAGAACCTATAAGTTCACATTTTGGTACCTAAAATAATAAACATTCCATTCTACTACTTACCCATTACTCAAAAATACTTCAAACAAAATATATGTCTATTACTCAAAGGTCTATATTTTTTTTGAATACTTTCTCGTACACAGTAACAAATTTAGAAAACTTTGTCAAGCTCCTATTTTACAGCTATTAAAGAAACAATCTGTTCATTTAACAATTTTTGTAATTCGTATTTTTCATTTATTGTTTTTCTTGCGGAAGTTCTTATATTAGAATAGTTTTCCGGATTATTTAAGATTAATTAACATTTTTTACTTCTTTCCTAACTCTAAATATTTCTGTTGATTGTGAAAAATGAAAGTCGTATTGATTATCAAAAATTAATATATCCCCATTTTTTAATGGAATCATTTTATGGTTAAAGTGTGCAGATTTCATATTTGGACCTTTGATGGTTTTGTTATTTTTTAAATCAAGAATTTCTGTAGATTTAAGATGAAAACTCCAAGTAGGTGAACCTGCTTGGCCACCTGATATTAAATAATACCTGTTATTAATTGGAGCTAAGGCAAAACTTGAGATTTTGTTTCTGTAGTCGTAATTTCGTTTTTTTTGTAACTTGCATATTACTTTTGAAGTATTAGTTTTCGTATTATAAATTTCTATTTCTTGCCCATTGTCAGATGGTACAGTAAATGAAAACGGATATTCATTTCCTCCTAATAATAAGATTTCGTTAGAGTTAATTCTTTTTAATATTCCATTTTCCCTCCCAGAATATTTCCCTAAAACCTTTAATTTTAGCGTTGAAGCATCAAATTCTTGTACGTTTCCTGAATTATCAAAAATTAATGCTTTATTTTTGTCATGTGCAATTACTTTACTTCCATATTGTTTATTAACTTTAATATTCAATACCTTTGAGCTATTATTTTTGTAGTTATATATTTCTGAAATTTGATTTTCAAAATCTATAATCAAAATTTCACCATTATTTAATAACGTAAAACTTGTAAATGTTTCGTTTGTTAATTGTTATTTAAAAAATTGTGATTTGTCTAATCAGGTTTTTGATAAGCAATTTTTTAGTAAAGTAGATTTTGAAAATTGTAAGTTAATGGGAGTTAGTTTAATAGATACTTTTCTTAAAAATATTTCATTTAAAGATTGCAACTGCCAATATATAAATTTATTTGGAAGTAAAATTAATAATTTTGTGATAGAAAATAGTATTTTTTGCGATTCTTGTTTTTCGGAAGCTGAATTTAAAAATGTAGTTTTTAAAGAAGTTAATTTTAGTAATAGTGAATTTTTAAGAGTTCATTTAAATAAAATAGATTTTACTAATTCTAATATTAGTGGAATTGCGATTGATTTAAATTCTTTAAAAGGAATGATAATAAATATGTATCAGTGTAAAATAATAGCTGATATATTTGGCGTAGAAGTGAGGGATTAAGATGTTAAATAAAATAAGCATAGATGATTTTAAAAAAGTTGATATGAGAGTTGGAACAATTATTGATGCTTCAATAAATAAAGGAGCAAGAAAACCAGCATATAAATTAAAAATAGATTTTGGAGAAGAAATTGGAATTAAGAATTCTTCTGCGCAAATAACAGATTTATATGAACCAGAAGATTTAATCGGTAAACAAGTAGTTGCAGTAATTAATTTTGAACCAGTTAAAATATCACAAGTTAAAAGTGAAGTTTTAGTATTAGGTGTAGATACTTCTTTAGGAGTTGCATTACTTAATATTGATAAAAATGTTTTAAATGGTAGTAGAATATATTAATTGTTAATGTTAGTTTCTGTTTTTCTATCTAAAGTTGGTAGAATGTAAATATTAAATTTTGGTAATATTATTTAAAGAGGGATAGACATGAATAAAAATAAAAGACTTAAAATTGGATTATTTATAGATAATTTTTATCCAGCTATTGATGGAGTTGTTATTGCTGTAGATAATATTGCTAGGGAATTATCCGAAAATAATGATGTTGTCGTAGTAGCTCCTTATATGGGAGATAATTCTAAAGATTTAGATCATCATTATACAATTAAAAGAGTAGGAAGTATTCCAATGCCAGTTGGGGAATATAGAATAGTTACTCATAAATTTGGATTTTCTAATTCTTTTAAAGAATTGGTTAAAGAAAATTTTGATATTATTCATATTCATTCACCATTTAATATTGGGAAACTAGGCCTTAAAGTTGCAAAAGAACTTAATATTCCTTGTATATGTACTGTTCATACAAGATTTGATTATGAAATTAAAAGATTTACCAAAAATGAATATATTGTCAAATTAATTATGAAAGGACTTATGAATGTCTTTAATGCTTGTGATAAGTGCATTGTGGTTAATGAGTTTTTAGAAGAAGAATTACATGAATTTGGTTATAAGAAAAAATCAATTACAATATATAATGGGACAGACTTAGTACCAATTAAAGATAAAGAAAAAGCAATAGCTTTTGTTAATAAATTACATGATTTTAAAAAAGACGAGACAGTTTTACTTTTCGTTGGTAGATTAATTGATATTAAAAATATTTTCTTTATTGCGGATGTTTTAAAGAAACTTAAAGAAGATAATTTTAAATTTAAAATGGTTTTTGTCGGAACAGGTCCGGATGAAAACAAACTTAAAAGTATAATTAGTAATTATAAATTAAATGATGTTGTTTGTTTTACAGGTAAAGTAACAGATCGTAATTATTTATCGGCGTTATATTTAAGAAGTAATTTATTATTATTTCCATCTTTAATGGATACTTCTAGTTTAGTTAGAATTGAAGCCGCTGTTAATGAAACACCAGGATTGTTTATTACTGATAGTTTAGTTGGTAAAATGATTAAAGATGATTATAATGGATTTAATTCTAAAATGGATGTAAATACTTATGAAAAAAGAATTATAGAAGTTATTAGTGATAAAAAGCTTTTAACTAAAGTTAGTAAAAATGCCAAAAAAACTTTAGGAATTAATTGGAAAGAAGTTAGTAATCAAATATATAAATTGTATTTAAAGACTTTAAAAAAGTAATATTAAAATTAGAAAGAAACAGATTTGTGTTATAATAATTCTAAGTGGGGTTAATAATATATTAAAGGAGGACTTATGAAAGATAAAGAAAAAGAATTATGTCATTGCTGTGATTGTGATGAGTGTGAAGAAACGGGCTGCTCATGTGAATGCTGTGATTGCAATGATTGTGAGTGTGACTGTGAGAATTGCAATTGTGATGAAACTTGTGATTGTGGTTGTCAAGATATACATTCTGGCAAATGCGAGAAATAAAGTAGATTTATGTCTACTTTTTTTGTTTGAATTTATGTTATACTTATTGTAGTATTATGGGAGGTAATTTTATGCCGATGCTTGGCTATAAAAGAAAATTTAAAAATATAGATTCTTTAAAGGATGATGTTTTTATTATTAATTTTGATTTAAAATATAGTGATGCTGGAGCTTTACATATAAATAATGAGATAGAAAGTCCTTTTGATGTTGGAGATTATCGTATTATGATTGATGATATTTTTGAGAAGTTTGACGAAGAAGCTTTTAAAAGATATGATAATGGAATATTCTTACTTAGTGTTTGTAAGTATTTAGTTGATAATATTCCTAATGTTTATTCAATTGGACATGAAACTAATAGTATGATTGATTCTTATTTAACAGAAGATATTATTAATGATTATGATAGGATTATTATTTAGAAGTGTGCTATAAATGAAGAAAATATTTTTAGTTTAATAAATGAAGTGAAATTAATAGATAATGGAAGTGAAAATAATGAATAATGAAAATTTAAATAAAACAAACATAAATTGGTATCCAGGACATATGAAAAAAACTAAGGATGAACTTAAAAAAGTTATGCCTTATATAGATATTGTTTATGAAGTTATTGATGCTAGAATACCTTATTCGTCAAAGATTAAAGATATTGATAGTATTATAAGAAATAAAACAAGAATTTTAATTATGTCTAAGAAAGATTTATGTGATATTAATGTGACTAATTCTTGGATTAAATATTATGAAGAAATGGGTTATAAAGTATTATTAATTGATTTAAATGATCAAAATGATTATAAAAAGATTACTTTATTAACTAATGATTTAGTTAGTCATATTAATGACAAGAGAAAAGCTAATGGTTTAAAAGAAAAAGAGATTAAGGCTTGTGTTTTAGGTATTCCTAATGTAGGTAAAAGTACTTTAATAAATAAATTAGCTGGTAAGAAGGTATCTAAAGTTGGTAATTTACCTGGGGTTACTAAGAGTCTTACTTGGCTTAAAACTAAATATAAATTACTTATATTAGATACTCCTGGTATTTTATGGCCTAAGTTTGATGATGAAAAGGTTGCTTTTAATTTAGCAAGTATGACAGCAATTAAAGAAGATGTTTTACCAATTGGTGATATTGCTTACTATATTCTTAATACTTTGGGTAAATATTATCCAGAGATATTAAATAGTAGATATAAGATAGATAAAGTTACTGATGATAGTTTTGATATTATTGCGAAGAATATTGGAGCTATTAGTAGTGGTGATGTTGATTATACTAGAGTATATAAAATGATTATTAATGATGTTAAACAGGAGTATATTAAAGGTATTACTTTTGATAGGAGATAATTATGCTTGAATATGAAAATGAATTATATAAACAAGGTATAACTTTAATAGCTGGGGTTGATGAAGTTGGACGTGGTCCTTTAGTAGGACCTGTTGTTACAGCAGCAGTTATTTTACCTAAAGGATATTTTTTAGAAGGGATTAATGATTCTAAAAAGTTAACGGAAAAACAAAGAGATAAATATTATGACATTATTATGAGGGATGCTTTAGCGGTTAGTATTGGTATGAAAGATAATAAGGTTATTGATGAAGTTAATATTTATGAAGCTACTAAGTTAGCAATGTATGATGCAATTAATGGTTTAAAAATAAAACCTGAACATGTTTTAATTGATGCAATGAAGTTAGAAAAGTTAGATATTCCTTCAACGTCAATAATTAAAGGAGATGCGAAAAGTGAAGCAATAGCGGCTGCATCAATTATAGCCAAGGTTACTAGAGATAGAATGATGATTGAATTATCTAAGAAATTTCCAGAGTATGGGTTTGAAAAACATAAGGGTTATCCAACTAAAGCACATATAGAAAATGTAAAAAAGTATGGATTACTTGATAATTACAGGTTTACTTTTAGACCTATTAGTGATTTAATAAAGCAAGGTGGTAAATTTGAAAGAGAGATTAGGAAAACGAATAATTAATAATTCTGTGGGTTTGAGTTTATTAATTTTTTTATTTGAAGTGATAGTTAAAATTAATACTAAAAATAATTTATTAGATTGGTCTTTAGTTAGAATTTTAATTAGTTCAATGATTTTTGGAACTATTTTGGGAACTATATCTTCATTATTTAGTAATAAGGGATCTAAAATATTTAATACAGTTGTTTCCGTAATATATGGTATATATATTTGGTCTGAAATAAACTTATTTACTTATATGGGATTCTTTATGGGGATAGGTAATGCTGAACAAGGAACTAAGATTACTGATTATATTAAAGATTTTATTATGGCTTCTAAATGGCAATCTTATTTAGTTTTGGTACCTTTAATATTATATTTATTATATATATGGATATTTAAGAGAATGTTTAGAGTACATAAATTAAATAAGACTGTTTATTTTAAATTTAAAATAGAGACTGGTATGTCTAAAGTACTTACAATGGGTGCTACTTTATGTTTTGTTCTAATTTTAGGATTTTTATATTATGGAACTTTAAGAGTAGGATTTATGCAAAATAAAGTTCAAAGTATAAAAAATACTGAGTTAATAGGTACTTCTGATTATTCTAATTTGTCTGTTAGTCAATTCGGGGTATCTGTTTATGGAGTATCTGATTTAATTGTAACTACTTTTAATATAGATATAAGTTCAGATATTGATAATAATTATAGTAATAACAATAATAATGATGTTATTACAGATAATACTAGAACTATTGATGATACTGCTTGGAAAGATGTTATAACTAATGAAAAGAATAGCACTTATAATAAATTAAACAATTATTTTATTAATAGAGAAATTACTGATAAAAATGAATATACAGGAATATTTGAAGGTAAAAATTTAATTGTTGTATTAATGGAATCTGTTAATATGATTTCTATTAATGAAAAAGAATTCCCTACAATATATAAATTATGGAGTGAAGGTATTAGTTTTAGAAATAATTATTCTCCTAGAAATAATTGTAGTACTGGTAATAATGAAATGACTTCAATGACTAGTTTATTTACAATTAATAATACGTGTACTGCTAATAAATATCGTAGAAATGTTTACCCGGAAGCAGTATTTAATGTCTTTAATAATGCAGGATATCAAACTTCAAGTTATCATGATTATGCGGAATTTTATTATTATAGAACAATAATACATCCTAATATGGGTAGTATGAAATATCGTAATGTTAAGGATTTAAATATTAAATGGAGTAGTGTATATCAAGAATGGCCTAGTGATGTAGAATTAGTTGAAAAAGCTACACCATACTTTATTAATCAAGATAAATTTATGGTTTATTTAACTAGTGTTACTACTCATCAACCTTATACAGTATCTTCTGAAAATGGAGATAAACATTTAAGTGAATTTGATGAATATGATTATAGTAAACCAGTTAAGAGATATATGTCTAAGATGAAAGAATTAGATGCTGCTTTAAAATTACTTTTAGAGAATTTAGAAAAAGCTGGTAAGTTAGATGATACTGTTATAGCACTATTCTGTGATCATTATCCTTATGGTTTAACTACTAGACAAATTAATTCAGTATTAGATTATGATGTAACTGTTAATGGTGAAGTAGATAGAACACCGATGATTATTTATAATAGTGCAACTAAAGGACAACAAATAACTAAATATACTTCTATTATAGATTTACTTCCATCATTACTTAATATGTTTAATTTAGATTATGATCCAAGATTATATTTAGGACATGATGTATTTAGTGATTATAGTGATAGAACTGTATTTGCTGATGGTTCATGGCAGGATAGTGTTGGTTATTATAGTGCTACTACTGGTAAATTTAGTCCTAAAGATGAAAGTAAAACATATACTTCTGATGAGTTATATGAAATAAATTCAGAAATAACTACTAGACAAAAGATGAGTGCTTTAGCTATTAAGAATGATTATTTTAATTATAGAAATAAAGCTATTACTAAATATAATAATGAACATCAAACTGTTACAGATGTAACTGAAAGTGAGGAATAATATGAATTTAGTTATTGTAGAATCTCCAAGTAAGACTAAAACTATTGCTAAATATTTAGGACCTAAATATAAAGTAGTATCTAGTAAAGGTCATATTAGAGATTTAGCAACAACTGGGAAGTATGGATTAGGTATTGATGTAGAAGATGATTTTAAACCTAATTATACTGTTATTAAAGGTAAATCTAGTGTTATTAAGGAACTTAAGAAAGATGCAAGTAATTCTGATACTATTTATCTAGCAACCGATCCAGACCGTGAAGGAGAAGCTATTAGTTGGCATATTTATGATGCTTTAAAATTAAATGATAATAATTATAAAAGAGTAGTATTTAATGAGATTACTCATGATGCAGTTGTTAATGCTTTTAAAACACCGAGAATGATTGATATGAATTTAGTTAAGAGTCAAGAAACTAGAAGAATGTTAGATCGTATTATAGGTTTTAGATTATCTAAATTAATGCAATCTAAGACTGGAGGTAAATCAGCTGGTAGAGTTCAATCAGTTGCTTTAAAGTTAATTGTTGATAGAGAAAGAGAAATTAATGCTTTTGTACCAGAAGAATATTGGACTATAACTGCTAAGTTTCCTGATTTTGAAGCAGATTTAGAAAAGTATAATAATAAAAAGATTGAGATTAAATCACAAGTTGAAGCTGATGAAATATTAAATAAATTATCTAAAAGTTTTAATATTGATGGGATTGAAAAGAAAGAAAAGAGTAAGAAGGGAGTACTTCCTTTTACAACGTCTTCTTTACAACAAGCTTGTGCTAATAAATTAAATTTTGGAGCTTCTAAAACCATGAGAATAGCTCAAAAATTATATGAAAGTGTTGATATTGGTACAGAAACTGTAGGTTTAATAACTTATATGCGTACAGATTCAACGAGATTATCTGATACTTTTGTAAGTGATGTTAAAAGTTATATTACTAAAAATTATGGTAAAGAATATGTTGGTAGTGTTAAGAAAACAAAAGAAAAGCAAAATGTTCAAGATGCTCATGAAGCAATTAGACCAACTAGTATATTAAGAACACCAGAAAGTGTTAAAGAATACTTATCTAGTGATGAATATAAAGTTTATAGTATTATTTATTATAGAGCACTTGCTTCATTAATGTGTGACGCTAAAGTATTAGCAACAACTATTACATTAGAAAATAATGGATATTTATTTAAAGCAACTGGTTCAGTATTAGTATTTGATGGTTTCTTAAAAGTTTATCAAAAATATATGGATAATGAAGATGTTGTTTTACCAGATTTAAGTGACTATAAAACTAATGTTATAATTGCGGAAGATATATTAAAAGAACAACACTTTACTAAACCTGCTGCTAGATATACAGAAGCATCTTTAATTAAAGAATTAGAATCTTTAGGAATTGGTAGACCTTCTACTTATGCGAAGATTTTAGAAACTATTAAAGATAGAGCGTATGTTCAAGTAAAAGAAAAGAAATTTTATCCAACAGAGATTGGATTTGAAACTACTGATAAATTACAAGAGTTCTTTTCTAATATTATTAATGTTAAATATACGGCTAATATGGAAAATGAACTTGATTTAATTGCGGAAGATAAAGAAGATTATTTAAAGGTTTTAAAAACTTTTTATAATGATTTTGAACCTTTAGTTAAAACTGCATTTGAGCAAATGGAAAAGAAAGCACCTGAAGAAACTGGAGAAAGTTGTCCTTTATGTGGTAATCCATTAGTGCTTAGAAAAAGTAAATATGGGATGTTTACAGCGTGTTCTAACTATCCAACATGTAAATATATTAAACAGGAAGAAAAAGAAGTTAAAACTGTTTGTAAATGCCCAAATTGTGGCCATGACATTATTGAAAAGAAAAGCAAAAGAGGTAAAATCTTTTATGGATGTAATAATTATCCTAAATGCAAGACTGCTTATTGGGATAAACCGATTGGGGAAAGTTGTCCAGAATGTGGAGCTATGCTTACAGAAAAAAATAATAAAATTAAATGCAGTAGTTGTGATTATACAAAGTAGATTTTTTCTACTTTTTTTATTGCTATTTTTAATAAGAGGTGCTAATATAATTATCGCTAAAAAAGGGGAAAGTAGGTTTATGGAAAACGAAAAACATAATAATAAAATAGCAAAACAATTAAATAGAGAAATAAATGATTTAGAATTTAAATTAAAACATCCTAAATTAACTAATATAGGAAATACTTCAATTAGAAATTTAAAGATAGGCAGTAAACTTTTACAAGCTGCTGCTCCATGTATTTTAACAGTAAGTTTATGTGGTTATACTTTTTGTTCTTTAGGATTTACTCCTTTTGTAAGAGATGAAATAAGAGATTATGCTCGTTTTAAAACAGAAGTTGATAATACTGGTAAAACTGTAGTAGAAAAACAATATTATGAATATGATGATGATTCTAATGCAGTATTTTTATATTCTAATTGGGAGTTAGATAAGCATGGTGCATTTAATAGATATGTTAAGATTTATCATGTAAATGTTAAAACATTAGATAGATTAATAGAATATTTAGAAATGGATAGTGCAACAATAGAAGATGCTTTAGGAGAACCATATCGTACATATATTGAAACTAAAGGAAGTTTAACTGAAGAAGATATGACAGAAGAACCTTATATTAAAGTAATGTTTTATGATCATGATAAAGAAGATGTAACATTTAGAAGAGAAACTATAGGAGAAAATGCTGCTGCTACTATCTTATTTATTTTTATATCTTTATTTGGTTCTGTTTCTACTCAAAGCTTTGTTAATAAAAAATTACCAGTAGATTATAAAGAAATAATATTTAATATTAAAGAAAGATATAAAAGTATATCTAGTGAAGATATTCAAAAGAAATTAGAAATAAAAAGAGAAAATTATGAAAGATTAATGAGGAATTAAAATGCTTAAATTAGAAAGAATTACTGATTTTGTTAAATTTAAAAAAAGTGGTTCAAGTGATATATTTAAATTTATAAAACCAGATGATAATGATAAATTATCAGAAATGAAAGGCTTTGATTTACAAGATTTATTATTTTATTTAGATGATTATTATTTGAGTTTAAGAGATGAATTAGGTTTATCTGAGGATGTTACTTTTGGTTTGGAACTTGAATTTGAATATGCGATGCAAAAAAGAATAAAAGATAAATTATGGGATACTGGTTTATTTTTTGAATGGGTGCTTAAAATAGATACTACTTTAACTAATGGAGCAGAGATAAATTCACCAATTTTAAATGATGAAACAAATAACTGGAATCAACTACAAGCAGTATGTAATATAGTTAATCCTAATGCAAAAATTGGTTCTCATTCGGGTGGACATATTCATATTGGAGCACAAATACTTGGTGTTAATCCTCAATCTTGGGTTAACTTTGCTGGACTTTGGGCAGCATATGAAAACATTATCTTTAGGTTTGGTTATGGTAATTTTTTAACTTCTAGAGAAACAATGAATGATTATGCAAGACCAGTTTCACCAAGTATGAGAAGTGATTATGAATATTTAAAAAGGTTATCTGAAGTATCTTTAAAAGATGTAATTAGATCATTAGATTATGGCAAATACTGTGCAGTAAACTTAAATTATGTAGTTAATCCAGGTAGATTTATTACCGGAAATACCATTGAATTTAGATGCCCAAATGGAACATTAGATGCAACTATATGGCAAAATAATGTTAATTTATTTACTAAATTACTAAAATACGCAACAAGTAAAGATTTTGATGAAGATACTATAAATAGAAGATGGGAACAAATAAAAGATAAATTTACTGATTTAAGATGGTATCATGAAATTTATTTACCTCAAGCTTTAGAACTTTGTGATTTAATATTTGATAATAATTTAGATAAAATTTATTTCTTAAGACAATATTTAAAATCTTTTGATATTAGTGAAAAAAGGTATGATAAAGCTAAAGCATTTACTAAAAAATACTAAGATGTTCTTAGTATTTTTCTAATTTAATTAGATATTGTTCTTTCTTTAGAAAAATGTTATACTTTCAATAGTATAATAATAGGTGATGATTATATGAAAATGATAAGTAATATGAAAACAAAAGAAAAAATTATATTATTTATTTCAATTTTCTTTCTAGTAACTATAATGGGTATTGGGATAAGTTTTGCCTATTATACAGCGGTTGTATTAAATGGAGAAAGTAAAAGTTCAATAATAAGTCAATCAGGTAATTTAGAAATAACTTATGTAGATGGAGAAAAACAAATATTAGGAGTAAGTGTTTTTCCAGGATGGCATGATTCAAAGACTTTTACAGTTAAAAATACTGGAGATAATGCTACTACATATTCAATAAAAGTAACAAATATAACAAATACATTTACAATAGCAAATAGTATATCATTATCACTAGAAAGTAGTGATGGTGGTAAAAATATGGGTAAAAGGACATTACCTAGAACTGAAGCAACTATAGTTAAATATGTAAGTATAGATGCAGGAGATACGCATACATATACAGTAACAACATATTATAATAATTTAGATATAGATCAAAGTGCTGATAAAGGTAAAAGTTTTTCATATACTATAGAAGTTGGAGCATCTGTTGGAACAAATGATACTTTAATAGCTCAAAATGATACAAATTCATCAACAGCTAAAGTATTTAACGGACCTATTACTAAGGAACAAGTTGAGTCAATAACATTTAAAGATACTAATAAAGTCCCATCTAATGCGGTGGCATCATGGGATGTAAGTAAAGCACAAAATGGTAGTATTATGGCATATACATTAAATGAAGATAGTGATGATTTATATGAACTGTACATAGGACAAGAAGGTGGAGTTACTTTAAGTGAAGATGCTTCATATATGTTTGGTTATTATTCTTCATTATCAAGTATGGATTTAACTTATCTAGATACCTCAAATGTAACAAATATGTATGGTATGTTTTATAATAGTTCAGCAACCACATTAGATTTAAGCAGTTTTGATACCTCAAATGTAAAAAATATGCAAAATATGTTTAATGAAAGTAAAGCAACAACACTAGATCTTAGCAGTTTTAGAACACCTAAAGTAACTACCATGGCAAGCATGTTTTGTAATAGTTCAGCAACAAGTATAGATGTATCAAATTTTGATACCACAAATGTAACAAGTATGGCTTGGATGTTTGTAAATAGTAAAGTAACAGCTTTAGATTTAAGCAGCTTCGATATGACTAATGTTAAAGATGTGAATAATATGTTCGGTAACGTTAAAGCAACAACAGCTTACGCTCGCACTCAATCAGATGCAGATAAATTAAATAGTTCATCTAATAAACCATCTAAACTAAATTTCACCGTAAAGCCATAAGTTCAGTTAATCTGAACTTTTTTGTTGTTTTTCCCTTGCAAAGAAAGTATAATTTAAATGGTGGTAAAATATGAAACATGTTTATATTCATATTCCTTTTTGTAAAAATATTTGTTCTTACTGTGATTTTTGTAAGATGTTTTATAATGAAGATTTTGCAAACAGATATTTAGAAGCACTAGAAAAAGAAGTAAATGAATTTTATATGGGAGAGAAGGTTAATACAATTTATATTGGTGGTGGAACGCCTTCTTGTTTAAAAGAAAAAGAATTAGATCAGTTATTTGATATAATCAAAGTATTTAATCGTACAACTGATTGTGAAATAACTTTTGAATGTAATCCTGATGATATAAATGATAGTTTAGTAGCTAAATTAGCTGTCAAAGGAGTTAATCGTATTAGTATCGGTATTCAATCATTTAATATTAAAAATCTTAAGTTTATGGAAAGAGAATCTAACTTTGAAGATATTCGTACTAAGATGAATTTAATCAGATATTATGGCATTAATAATATAAATTTAGATTTAATGTATGCTATTCCTGGTGAAACATTAGAAACCCTAAAGAAAGATATTAAACTATTCTTAAAATTAAAACCAGAACATATTAGTACATATTCGCTTATCATTGAAAAACATACTAAAATAAATAATGCTCATGTAACTAATATTGATGAAGAATTAGATGCTAAGATGTATGAATATATTTGTAAGAAATTAAAAAGAAAAAATTATATTCATTATGAAGTCAGTAATTTTGCACTTCCTAATCATGAATCAAAACACAATCTAAGTTACTGGAACAATGAAGAGTATTATGGTTTTGGTTTGGGAGCAGCTGGTTATATTAATGGTTTTAGATATGAAAATACTAAGAATCTAAATGACTATGCTGATGAAAAATATCGTGAAACTGAAGCTCTATTATCTAAACAAGAGATTATGGAATATGAAGTCATGTTAGGTCTAAGAAAGATGGAAGGCATTAACTTGCAAGATTTTTATGATAAGTATGAAGTAAATATTCAAGATGTCTTTCCCGTTAAACCATTAATAAAAAATAAAGACCTTATTTATAAAAATGGTTATCTATTTATAAATCCTGAAAAGATTTATGTTATGAATGAAATACTTTTAAAATTAATATAATTTATTATATACTTGCAAAATTATCATAATATGATAAAATTAATTTATAGTAAAAGAGGTTGTTAAATGAAAATTAAAAAGTATATTTTAGCGTTATTCTTAGCATTTGTGTTTACATTAAATGTTAATGCCGCTAGTTTATCTTTAGAACCAGATAGTAATACTATTTCTGAAGATGGAAATATTAAAGTTAATATTAAACTTAATTTAGGTAGTGGAGAAAGTGTTGATAAAGTTCAATTTAAACTTGCATATGATAAGAGTTTATTAAGACCAGCACTAGATAATAATTCTTTTGGTTATGCGCAAGCTTTAACTAATGACAGTGTCTTTATTGCTGCTAGTGATAAATTATCATCAGGTAATATTGGTACAATTATTATTACAGCTTTAACTTTACCAGATAATGTATCTTATTCTACTAAAACATTATTTCAAATAACTAATGTTGAATTTAAGAATAAAGAAACAAGTACTAGTGGTGATAGTATTCAAAAAGAGTTTACAATTCGTAATACTCCTAAAACCACTACTGCTGCTTTAAATACAAGTGCTAAATTAAGTGGTTTTACCGTTGCTAATGCGACAATTAAACCTGCATTTGATAAAAGTATTAAAGACTATAAAATATACGTTAATAAAGATACAATAAAACAAATAACTATTAAACCAACTACTGAACAAACCGGAGCCACATTCTCGGTAAGTTGTACAATGGGTTGTACCCCTGATTCAAATGTTCCAAATAAAATCAACATTTCAATGGGTAAAAATATTGCTGTCTTTAATTTTACAAGTGAAGATGGAAAAAACACTGAAATATATAAATTTACCATTTATCGTGGAGAAACTACTGACGGATCAAATTTCTTAGCTAGTTTAAATATTAAAGGATTTAATATTAACGAAGAATTTGATAAAAACAAATTAGATTATACAGCAACCGTAAGTTATGAAACTGAAATTATTGAAATAGATGCTTTAGGTGAAGATGAAAACGCTGATATTCAAATTAAAGGTAATGAAAATCTTAAAGTTGGTGAAAATGTTATTACAATCACTGTAACATCTGCTGAAACTGAAGAAAAGAAAATTTATAATATTACTGTTACTAGACAAGAATTTAATGAAGAAGAAAATACAACTACCTCACCAGTTATTAAAACCGAAAATAAGAAAAAGAATAATACACTATTAATAGTTCTATTAATAGTAGGGAGTACTTTAATTATTGGTTTAGCTGCATACTTTATCTTTTTCTATAAAAAGAAAGATAAGAAAAAAGCCTCAGAATTAAAGTCTGAAGAGGAAAAGAAAGAAGCCTTAGCTCGCGAAGAATTATTACAAAAAACCTTCACAAATTTAGAAAATGAATCTACAAGTGTCGATGATGCTTTAAAGGATTTAATGAAAACTAAGGAAATATCAGACATTGACGAAGAATCATAAATTTTTATGATTCTTTTTTTGTCCTTTACCTTGAATAAGAACTCTACAAATGTTAAAATATTATTATCTGAGGTGGTAGTATGTTAGAGAAAACAAATCTTTTTGAAAGACAAGAAATTGAAGATGCTATTATTAGTCAAACTTTATTTGAAGTTTATGAATCATTAGAAGAAAGAGGATATAATCCTATTAATCAATTAGTAGGTTATTTAGTATCAGGAGATCCGGGTTACATCTCATCTTATAAAGGTGCACGAGATAAAATCTTACAATTAGATCGTACAAAAATATTAGTGACAGTTCTAGAAAGTTATTTAACAAAATGAAATGTCTAGGAATGGACTTAGGAACTAAAACCTTAGGTCTTGCAACAAGTGATCGAAGCGGTCTTATTGCCTCACCATATAAATTAATTAGATTTAAAAATGTTGATGATGCCATTAACGAAGTTCTTGAAATAATTCAAAAAGAAAAAATCGAAGTTCTAGTTTTAGGTTTGCCTAAAAACATGGATAACTCCTTAGGTTTTGCTTCGGAAAGAAGTTTATCCTTTAAAGAAAAATTAGAGTCAAAACAAGGATTAAAAGTAAACCTTATTGATGAAAGATTAAGTACTGTCGAAGCTGAAAACATACTAATAAATGCCGATGTATCACGTAAAAAAAGAAAGACTGTTATCGATGAATTATCTGCATGTATAATTTTAGATACATATTTAAGGAAAGAAGGAAACAAATAATGGATAAAAGTAGTGGAAAGTTTACAATAACAAATAATAAAGGTGAAGAATTAGTTTGTGACGTATTATTTACCTTTGATGATGATAAATTTAAAAAGAGTTATATCGTCTTTACTGACAATTCTTTAGATGAAAATGGAAATATTAAAGTATATGCTAATACTTTTGATCCAACTGGTAAAGATCCAAATTTAGGTAAAATTGAATCAGAGGAAGAATGGGAAAATATTGAAAAACTCCTATCATCATTGCAAGAGAAAATAGGTGATGATAGTGACAAAAAATAGTAAAAGCAAACACGCAATTAGTAAGTGGTTAATTATTCTTTTTGGGGTAATTATTGCTGGCTTAATAGGCATAATAGTTATTTCAAATATTTACTTATCACCAATTGATCCTAAAGATGATGGAAATATCGTCTTTGTAGTTGAACAAGGTTCAAGTAAAAATGCAATTGCTGAAAAATTAGAAAAAGAAGGTTTAATTAGAAATGCTTTATTCTTTAAAGTATATATTAAACTTAATATTAACAAAGAATTATATGCCGGAAGTTACAACTTATCTAAAAGCATGAGTGTTGATGAAATTATCGAAGTTTTAAATAGTAATACATCTATTGAAAATGAAGGTGTAACTGTTACCTTTATTGAAGGGAAAAGATTTACTGACTATGCTAAAATCATAAGTGATAACTTTAATTATACAATTGATGAAATAAAAGAAACTGCTTCAAATGAAGAATTTATAAATAAATTAATTGAAAATTATTGGTTTATTACAGAAGATATTAAAAATGAAAAAATATATTATCCTTTAGAAGGTTATTTATTTCCAGACACATACACATTTAAGAAGAATGCTACCATTGAAGAAATCTTAACTAAAATGATTAAAACAATGGGTCAAAAATTAGAAGTTTATAAAGATGAAATAACCGTATCTAATTTAAATATTCATGAATTACTTACTTTAGCATCTATAATTGAATTAGAAGGTGCAGGGAGTGACGACCGTGCTGGTGTAGCCGGAGTATTTTATAATCGTATTGATGCTGGTTGGTCCCTAGGATCAGATGTTACAACATATTATGGAGTTCAAAAGAACTTTAATAAAGACTTATCATGGAGTAATTTAAAAGCATGTAATGGTTATAATACAAGAGCTGAAAGTTCATGCCCAATTAAAGGATTACCAGTCGGACCAATTTGTAGTCCAAGCTTAAATTCAATCTCATCAACCATTGAACCAAAGAAGAGTGATTATTTCTATTTTGTCGCTGATAAAAACAAAAAAACCTACTTTAGTAAAACATATAATGAACATACTAAAGTAGTATCAAATTTAAAAAAAGAAGGATTATGGTATCAATACTAGCCATAGTCCTTTTTATCTATTTGCTTTCATAAAATATAATGTGATATAATACAAAGTAGGTGATTTTTGTGAAAGAAACCATATTAGCAATGGAACGTTATGCTGAAGCAAATAATGTTCCTATAATTGAATTAGATTCAATTAAATTTATCATGAAATATATCAAAATGAACAACGTTAAAAGTGTTTTAGAAATTGGTACTGCCATTGGTTACTCAGCTATCCTTATGGCTAATGCTACATCAGAGGTTGAAATTACAACCATTGAAAGAGATGAAAAAAGATATCGTGAAGCTGTTAAAAACGTTAATGCATGTGGCTTAGATAAAAGAATTGATATCGTTTATAATGATGCCCTAGAAGTAAATCTAGCTGGACACTCATATGACTTAATCTTTATCGATGCTGCTAAAGGTGGATATATTAAATACTTTGAAAAGTTCTGTAATTATTTAAATCCAGGTGGAGTTATTATTACTGATAATTTAAAATTTCATGGCTTAGTAAATAATAAGGGAACAATTAAAAGTAAAAATTTAAGAGGAATCGTAGATAAAATTGAAAAATACATTGAATTTTTAAATCAAAATAAAGACTATATTACTAAATTTTATGATATTGGAGATGGCTTATCAGTAAGCTTCAAACGTAACAATGATAAAAAATAGTAAGTTATTAGTTCGTATTAATAATTTATCTGAAATAGAAGAATATAAGAAAGTGGGGATATCTAACTTTCTTTTTCCATTAGAAGGCTACTCAATAGGTTATAATTCTTTTACTTTAGATGAACTTAAAGATTTAAATATTAATGTATATCTCTTAGTTAATCGTGTCTTTGAAAATAAAGATTGCGATTCCTTTAGAACTTTAAAAGATAAATTATCTTTTGCTAATGGTATTTTCTATGAAGATATTGCTGTTTACCAAATTTTAAAAGATACAAATATTAACTTAATATGGAATCAAGCTCACTTTGTAACTAATTCTCATTCAATTAATGTTTGGCTAGATAAAGTTTATAGTGTTTGTTTATCTAATGAATTAGAGCATTCTGAATTAGAATATATCTTATCAAGTACAACTAAGAATGTTATATTACCAATTTTAGGCCTTAATATGGCTATGTATTCTCGTAGACATCTATTAACATACTATAATGAATATAAAGGCTTAAAAGACATAAAAAAGGGTATTTTAAGAACTAATAATAATATTGAATTCCTAGCTATTGAAAATGACTACGGAACAGTTCTTTTCTATCACAAATATTTTAACTTAATAGATAAATTATCAAATATCGATGATAGTAAAATTTTATATTATTATCTTGATCCTAATGAATTAACTCCAAAAGATATAATAGATGCCTTAAATGGTAAACATTTTAACGAAGATAATCGTTTTTATGAAAATAAAACAATATATAGAATAGGAGATATTAATGATTGAGTTATTAAGTCCAGCTGGCGATTTTGAAAAATTAAAAATAGCTCTTCATTATGGAGCTGATGCCGTCTATTTTGGCGGTCAAAACTTTGGCTTAAGAGCAAACGCTAAAAATTTTACTAACGAAGAAATTAAAGAAGCTGTTAATTATGCTCATAACCTAAATAAAAAAGTTTATATAACTGTTAATATAGTTTTACATGATGAAAATATTAAAGGTTTAAAAGAATACTTATTATATCTAGATGAAGTAGGGGTAGATGCCATCATTGTAAGTGATATTTATATTATGCACCTATGGAAAGAATTAAACTTAAAAATGGAATTACATGTTTCAACTCAAGCTAGTACTTTAAATAAGGAAACTGCACTATTCTATAAAGAACTTGGCGCTAAAAGGGTTGTTTTAGCACGAGAAAGTTCTAAAGAAAACATTAAAGAAATTAAAGAGTACACTAACTTAGATTTAGAAGCCTTTATTCACGGTGCGATGTGCACTTCTATAAGTGGTAGATGTATCATGAGTAACTATGCAACTAATCGTGATGCTAATCGTGGTGGATGTGCTCAAATTTGTAGGTGGACTTTCTCATATTCTGATGAAAACAACAACGAATTATCTGATACTTATCAAATGTGTCCTAAAGATTTAAACATGATTGAAAACATCAAAGATATGATTGATGTAGGTATTAATTCATTTAAAATTGAAGGAAGAATGCGTTCCATTTATTACATCGCTACTGTTCTTTTATCTTATCGTAAAATTATTGATAATATTCAAAATAATACTTTAACTGATGAATTAACATCTTATTATTTAAAAATATTAAATAGATGTGCTAATCGTGAAAGTACTCCTCAGTTCTTTAAATCTTTTCCAACCGTTAAAGAACAATATTATACAGATGGTAAAAATGAAGTATCAAATCAAGATTTCTTAGCTATTGTTAAATCTAATGATAATGGTTTAATTACCTTCGAACAAAGAAATTATTTTGAAAAAGGTACTAAAGTCCAATTTATTAGTCCTAATTTTGATACTTTAGATTATACTATAGAAGAAATCTTTGATGAGGATATGATACCTATCGAAAAAGCAAATCAAGCTCAAATGACCTTTAAAATGCGTATAAATTTACCTTTACAAGAAAATGACATTATGCGTCTAAAAGTGTTTGACAAATAACTGTTTTTATAGTATCCTTATTAAAGTTTATTTTTGAAGGAGATTTGATTTAAATGTCAAAAAAAGATATATTATTAACTAGTGAAGGTTTTCTTGAATTAGAAGAAGAATTAAATAACCTTAAAAATGTTAGAAGACCCAAAGTAATCGAAGCAATTAAAGATGCTAGAGCTCAAGGCGACCTATCAGAAAATGCCGACTATGATGCTGCTAGAAATGAACAAGCTGAAGTTGAAGGTCGTATTAAACAAATAGAATTCATGTTAGCAAACGCTGAAATAATTGAAAAATCATCTAATCACACAGTAGATTTAGGTTCAACAGTAACTATTTCTTATGTCGATGATGATGAAGAAGAAGTATATAGTATTGTAGGTAGAATGGAAGCTGATCCATTTGAAAATAAAATCTCAAACGAATCACCAATAGGTAAAGCTATCATTGGTAAAAAAGAAGGAGACACAATCAATGTTGAATCTCCAACTGGTTCATATCAAATAAAAATCGTTAAGGTTGCTTAACGATTTTTTTATTAATCTAATTTATTACTTTTAACTCCGAAATTTTTCTCTCTAAGTAAATGATTAGCTTTCTTTTCAAGTTCACGAACAGTTACCGTAGTCCATATCCCAGTACTTTTAAATTCATGACTAAAATAATTAGTCACTTTAAAATCAAGCTTTTTTTGGCTACCATGAATACCATCACCATTAGTATAATCAATAAAATAGCCATCAGTATCATCACCAAGTTTACCATAAGTATACATTATTCTTAAACCATTATTAAGTGATATCTTTGGTTTAACACAAACATTCTTACCATCCATAGAAAGCTCTATAGTTTTAGTCTTAATATAACTATAAGTAACTGATTCTTCATTTAAATCATAGCCATCTTCATTAATAGTTACAACATCATTAATTTTATAAATAGCTGCACTTTTAGAATGATCCTTACTAACAACATAAACTCGATCTCCCAGAATTGAATTAAGTTTATAATGAGGTTCATATTCTTCACTTATTAAATAAGTAGTAATCTCCTTCATTAAAGGTGAATCAACATCAATACCTAATCTACTATTAATATAATATTCAATAACTGTCATACTTAACTCCTATAATACAAACTCATCATTACTTATAGTTTTATCTAAAGGTAATTCAGTTTTAGCATTAGCTAAAAATTTAACCTTACCAAGTAAAGTAGCTGTAACAACATCACCCTTAGCACTATCTAATATATTTTCATGACTATACATTCTATCACTACAATAAGTATATATACCATTAACAATGCTTCCTCTAATAGTTTCACCCTTAGCTTGATATTCCATTGCTAAATCAACTTTACCATTTTTACCTAAAACTAACTTAGAATCACTAATAGCTTCTTCATTTTTTCCATAAACAAAAGCTCTCATTCTAACTAAAATATTTTGAGAAATAGGTTCATAAGTGATCCTTACAATCGAATCATTATGAGTTTCTGCAAATCTAGAAATAAGTACAACACTATCATCATCAACATTAATCTCATCGCTAACTTCATAACCCTCAAAATAAATTAAAGTATTTAAATCTTCAATCTGTTTATCACTTAAATGTAATTTTTCCTTTAATATTCTTTCAATCATCATAATTCCTCCTAATTAAATTTAATTACTTCTTTTTCCTTTTTCTTGCCAATTAAATCTCTTTCACATAACTTTTTAAAAGCTATTCTTCCAGTTAATAATCTAGTTTCATTATTAGAAAAGCCATCACTTAAAAGTTTGTCTAACTCCGCAGCAGTAATAATTATATCTGGGCTAACTTCTTCTAAAAATTCATCTTGATGAGTAGCATGATAATATTTATCTTCCCCATAGTAAGTAAAACCATCATTATCTTGTTTACCCAAAACTTTTCTTTCAGTTCCATCAGCATTAGTGTATCCACTAAAAATAACTCTATAATCATTATTAGGACTAATAATACCATGAATTTTTTCATGAAAGAAATGTTTTTGATCAGCATAAGCTGCCATAACTTCTAAAGTACTATCACTACCTAAATGAAATATTGCATAAGCATAATTATTATCAGTAATTAAACCTTTCTCAATAACTATGTTACTCTTAGTATTTGGAAATAATCCATCTTCTTCTAAAGCAATTTTAAAGTCATCTAAAGGTATTAATGCTTCAATAATAGAAATAGCCTCATCACTTAAATTAAATGCTTTCTTTAATTTATTTTTCATCTTTAAAACTTCTTCCTTGGTTATTTATCATAACACAAAACAAAAACTTAAACAATAACTTTTTGTGGTTGCATTAAATTCCTAGATAAAGTATAATAAAAGGGCTTAAAGGAGAGAAAATATAAATGAAAAATGTAAAAGAAGTAACAATTCGTTTAGAAAAAGAAGAATGGACTAAAGCCATAGATAAAGCTTTCAATAATAAGAAAAAAGATTTAAAAGTTGATGGTTTTAGAAAAGGAAGTTGTCCAAAAGATATCTATATCAAAAAGTTTGGTATTGAATCATTATTTATGGATGCTGTAGATTTATCTATTAATGATGCATATCATAAAGCTTTAGAAGAATCAAAAGCAGTTCCTGTATGTGAACCAAAATTAGATATTACATCTATTAATGCTGATGGTGTAGAATTCAAATTCACAATTATTGAAAAACCTGAAGTTAAATTAGGCAAATATAAAGCATTAGGTATCAAAAAAGAAAAAGCTAAAGTAACTAAAGAAGAAGTAGAACATGAAATTACTCACTTACAAGAACATTTAGCTGATATTGTTGAATTAGAAGAAGGAACAGTTGAAGAAGGTAACACTGCTGTTATTGACTTTGAAGGTTTCGTAGATGGTAAAAAATTAGATGGTGGCACTGGTACTAACTATCCACTTGAAATAGGCTCTCACACATTTATTCCTGGCTTTGAAGAAGGATTAGTTGGAATGAAAATCGGTGAAGAAAAAGAATTAAACTTAAAATTCCCAGATGAATATGTAGATAATCTAAAAGGTAAAGACGTTACATTCAAAGTTAAAGTAACTAAAATTAAAAAAAGAGTATTACCAGAAATAAATGAAGACTTCTTTAAAGATTTAGGTTATGAAGATGTTAAAACTAAAGAAGAATTAGAAAAAGAAGTAGAAAAACATCTAGCTGAACATAAAGAAGCAGATGCTGAAAACAAATACATCGGTGAATTATTAAATAAAGCTATCGAAAATATGGAAGTAGAAGTAAATCCAGAAATTATTGATGAAGAAATAAATCGTATGTTAAATCAATATCGTGATGAATTAAAAATGCAAGGAATTACTTTAGAACAATACTTAGAATTTACTAAAACAACTATGGAAAGTCTAAAGAAAATGATGGAACCAGAAGCAATCAATAGAATTAAATCAAGATATTTATTAGAAGCAATTGCTGAAAAAGAAAAAATTGAAATTACTGCTGAAGAAACAAAAACTGAAACAACAGCTATGGCTAAAAAATATGAAGTATCTGAAGAAGATCTATTACAAATGATCGGTGGAGAAGATATGATTAGCTATGACTTAAAAATGCGTAAAGCTTTAGAAATACTTAAAAATAACTAAGCCTTAATCAAGGCTTTTTCTTTTGCATTAATTTATAATCTATTATATAATGAATTAAGGTGGTAAAAATATGAAGTTATGCCAGATTAAAGAAAATCCTTTAATTAAATGTAATAAAGAAATAAAAGAGTATTTAGATACTGATTATATCTATATACCATACGATAAAGATTATGAATTAAAAATAAAAAACCATGAACTAGTAAACCTAAATAGCGTCATCTTAACTAATAAAGATAAAAAAGTTTATAGTCCTGTTTCTGGTAATATCATGGGATTATGTGAAACCATCATTAATGGTAATTTATCTAAGGCAATTGTTATTGAAAATAACTTTAAAGAAACTAGTAAACTAAGAGGCAGTAAAAAAGATATTAGTACCTATTCTAAAGAAGAATTATTATCTCTAATTAAAGAATATAATGCTTGCTTTAAACCAATAACTAAAGACAACTTAATTATTAATGGAATTGACTATGAACCATATGAAGAAACTCTAAGTTATCTAATAAGTACTCATACTGACGAAATTCTAGAGTGTATTGATGCCATATGTAAAATCTTAAAAATAGATAAGTGTTACTTTGCTATTAAAAATAATGATCAAGAAAACGTAGTAACTTTAGTTAACCAAATTGGAACCTATCCAAATATTGATTTAAAATTATTACCAGATTTATATCCAGCAGGTCATCCAAAAGTCTTATTAAATGAATTTCATCTAGAAGAAGAAAATACTGCTGTCTTAACCGTTGAAGACATCTATGCCATCTATACCGTTTTAAAACGTAAAAGACCAATCAGTGAAAAACTAATAACTGTTTCAGGCAACTTACTAACTAAATCAAAAGTAATGAGAGTTAAAATAGGCACTAACATCAAAGATATTCTTGAAAAAGAATTTAAATTTAAAAGTAATGATTATCATATCATCATTAATGGCTTACTATCTGGTTATGAAATAAATAGCTTGAATGCCATTATAACCCCTGAAATAAGAAGCGTATTTATTAATACCGTAGATAAATCACGATCAACTAAATGCATTAACTGTGGTTTATGTAATACTTATTGTCCAGTAGGAGCAGATCCTAAATCAGGTTATAAAATGAATGCATGCTTACACTGCAACTTATGTACATATATCTGCCCAGCTAAAAGAAATCCAGGTGATCAAAATGAATAACTATTTAAAAAATAATCTTAATCAAAAACAGATTAATATCTATTTATTCATCTCTCTTATCCCTTTATTAATAACCGGTTTTTATAAAAACGGTATTAAATTATATATAAATGGTTTAGTAGGTATTCCTGGACTTTTAAAACCACTTATTTTAGATATCTTAGGTTTTACCATTGGTGTTTTGGTAAATATAATCTATGAAAAAATAATCAAAAAGAAGCCAAGTAAACTAAAACATATCATCTTTGATTCATATCATCCCTTATATGGCTTATTAATTGCTTCAGTTATAAGTATCAATACCAACATAATATTATTTACATTAGTAACATTTATCATGCTATTATTAAGTAAATTTATTAAACAAGATAAAGTAAATATCGTCGCCTTAACGGCACTAATAATAATTTTTATCATTAATATAACCGGAACATTTACATTTAATAATGCCTATGAAAAAGTAAATAACTTAAATCTAGATGCCTTAGATTATTTAATAGGTAGAGGTAGTGGAGGAGTAAATACTACCCATGTCATCTTACTAATAATAAGTTTAGTAATCTTATGTAATCAAAAATTCTATAAAAAAGAAATTCCTTTTTATTCAAGTTTAATTTTTTCTTTAGGAATTATCATTTATTCAATAATAACTAATGACATAGGAAAATCTATAGATCATATTTTCTCAAACGGAATCTTATTTACTTATGTATTTATCGCTACCGACTCACTAACCAGTCCAAGAACCTATAAGGGTAAAATTATTTATTCAATAATCATCGGTTTAGTAACAGTAGGATTATACATAATATATCCGCCACTATCAGCCCTAGGCGCAGTAGTAATTGGAAGTATGTGTCATGACACCATTGATAAATTATGTGAAAAATAAAATATCAGAAAACTGATATTTTTTTATGCAAAAAACTCATAAAATATGCTAAAATATAACAAAATTTTCTGAAATTTAACTTTTTTGTTAAAAATTTAAAGGAAATCAAGTACTTAAGGGTAATAAATAAATATTAGAGGGTGTTTTTATGGCTGTAATACCAAATGAAGATATTAATAACATACGTAATCATGCTAATATTGTTGATATTATATCATCATATATTAATCTTGAACCTAAAGGTAAGAACTTCTTTGGTTTATGTCCATTTCATGATGATCACTCACCAAGTTTAAGTGTATCTCCTGATAAACAAATATATACATGTTTTGTTTGTGGTAATTCCGGCAATGTATTTACCTTTATTGAAAATTATGAAAATGTAGATTTTGTAACCGCAGTTAAAATTGTTGCAGATAAAATAGGGTATAACTTAAATGTCGGTGTTAAGAAAAATACTCCTAATAAAAGATACTATGATTTAGTTGAACTTGCTAATAAATTATTTATTAATAATTTAAATAGTTCTTTAGGTAATAAAGCTAAAGAATATCTTATTAATAATCGTAAGCTTGATGAAAAAACTATTGAAGAATTTGGTATTGGTTTAGCTTTAAATGATAATAATTTAAATAAAATATTATTATCTAAAGGTTATACTGAAAAAGAGATTGTTGATTTAAGTTTAGCTAATCACGGTGAAAATGGTCTTCTAGATTTATTTAGAAATAGAATAACTTTTCCAATTAGAAATGATAAAGGAGATGTTATTGCTTACTCAGCACGTATCTATAATAATGAAGATACTAGTAAATACATTAATTCTAGAGAAAGTATTATCTTTAAAAAAGGAAATACTTTATATAACTATGATAAATGTAAACAAGAAAGTATGAAGACTAAAACAGTTATCTTAGTAGAAGGACAAATGGATGCTATTAGAGTCTATTCTAGCGGTATTAAAAATGTTTGTGCCACAATGGGTACTGCCTTAACTAAAGATCATATTAACATACTTAAAAGATTAAATAGTAAAGTTATTTTGATGATGGATAATGATGCTGCTGGTGAAAAGAGTACTATTGCTAATGGTGAAGCTTTAATTGAAGCTGGACTTGAAGTAAGTGTTGTTAGATTATCTGGTGAAAAAGATCCTGATTCATACATTTTAAAAAATGGAATTGATGCTTTTAAAGATAATATTAAGAATGCTCTTACTTACTTTGATTTTAAGTTAAATTACTATAAAAATAAACGTAATTTAAATAAAGCTGATGAATTAGCAGAGTATATTAATGAAGTAATTGATGAACTTAATAAAAGTGATGATGATATCTTAAAAACAATTACCATTAATAAATTAAGTAAAGATTATCAAATAGATAAAGATTTACTTAATGCCAAATTAATTAAAAAAGAAAAGGTTAAACCTCAGGTTATTGAAAAACCTAAACCTAAAATTAAATTAAATAAATATAGTAAAGCTGCTGAATCAATTCTTTATATTATGATGAATAATGAACCATATATTAAGAAATATCAGCGAGATTTAAATTATTTTCCAGAAAAGGTTTACAAATTAATAGCTAATGATATAATAGCTTTCAAAACCATTAATGGTGAATTTAATTTAGCAGATTTTATTACTTATATTAGTGATCTTCCTTATAAAGATACTATTTTTAGAATAATTAATGAATATGAAGGAATTACCAATATAGAAACTGATTTTGATAATTATATTAAGATGATTAAAGAATGGATTACCGAAAATCAAATTAATAAATTAAAAAATGAATTAAAAAATGAGACAGACATTAAAAGACAAGAAGAACTAAATGATCTAATCATTAAGTTAAAACGAGGGAGTGAAGAATAATGGCAAAAGTTGTTAAAGAAATTAAAACTTTTGAAGAAAGAAAACAAGAATTAATCGTATTAGGAAAGAAAAATGGTTATATTACCTTTGAACAATTAGCAGAAGCATTAAAAGGTTTAGAAATTGATAGCGATGCTTTAGATGAACTTTATAATGACTTAATTAAAAATGGCATTGCAGTTGTTACTTCAGAAGCAGAAAGTAATGCTAGTGGTGGCAATAAAATAAATGAAGAAGAAGTTGTTGTTCTAAATGATGAAGATTTAACTAAAGATATTAATATTAATGACCCAGTACGTATGTATTTAAAAGAAATAGGACGTATTAGCTTATTATCTCCAGAAGAAGAAATGAAATTATCATTAAAAGTTGCTGCTGGTGATGAAGAAGCCAAAAATATCTTAGCTGAATCTAACTTACGTTTAGTTGTATCTATTGCTAAAAGATACGTCGGACGTGGTTTATTATTCTTAGATTTAATTCAAGAAGGTAACATTGGTTTAATGAAAGCCGTTGAAAAATTTGACTGTGATAAAGGATACAAATTCTCTACCTATGCAACTTGGTGGATTAGACAAGCCATTACTAGAGCATTAGCCGATCAAGCAAGAACTATCAGAGTTCCAGTTCATATGGTAGAAACAATTAATAAAATGGCTCGTATTCAAAGACAATTAACTTTAGAATTAAATCGTGAACCAAGCGAAGAAGAAATTGCTAAGAAAATGGGTATTTCTGTTGATAAAGTAAGAGAAGTAATTAAGATTAGTCAAGATCCTGTATCTTTAGAAACTCCTATTGGTGAAGAAGAAGATTCATTATTAAGAGATTTTGTTCCTGATGAAAGAACAATGAGACCAGAAGATTATGCCACAAATGAAATCTTAAAAGAAGAAATTAAAGCAGTTTTATCTACTTTACAACCTCGTGAACAACAGGTTTTAGAACTACGTTTTGGTTTAATCGATGGAACAAGTTATACTTTAGAAGAAGTTGGTAAAAGATTTAACGTAACTAGAGAAAGAATTAGACAAATTGAAGCCAAAGCTTTAAGAAAATTAAGACATCCATCACGTGCCAAAAAATTAAAAGACTTTATGGTGGATTAATGAAAATATCTAATCGTTTAAAATCAATTGCCGGTTTAATAACTGAAAAAGATGTTATAGCTGATATTGGTTGTGATCATGCTTATTTAGATATCTATCTAGTTAAAAATAAAATAGTTCCTAAAGCTTATGTTAGTGACGTTAATTTAAATGCTTTAAATAATGGTATAAAAAACATTAAAAAGAACCATTTGGAGCGTGAAATAGAGGCTAAACTATGTGATGGTATCAAAGGTATACCTGAAGATGTAAATACGCTTATAATAAGTGGGATGGGTTCTAGTACAATCATTAAGATCTTAAGTAATCCTAAATTAAAACAAATAAATAAAATGATTATTCAATCAAATAATGATTATTATATTTTAAGAAAATATATTACTTCTAAAGGATACTTTATATCACATGAATCAGCTGTTTATGATAATGGAAATTATTATATAAATATTGTATTCTTAAAAGGTTATAAAAAATATAATTTAAAAGAATTAACTTATGGACCAATCTTAATGTATTCAAATAAAAACTATTTTGAGTATTTATATAACAAGCAAAAACAAATATTAGATAATATTCCTAAATATAAAGCTTATACAAGATTACAAATGAAAAGAAAAGCATTATACTTAAAAAAACTATCAAAATAAAGATTGATTATCTCAATCTTTTTTTATATACTTTAATTGTGAGGATAACAATGAATAATAAGAGGTTTATAGGATTAATAATAATTATATTAAGTATAGGGTTAATATCACTATCAGCATATAAGTTATATAGTATTTTTAATACAGTAAGTATATCAAAAATAACATTAGAACACTTTAATGAAAAGCAAAATATAGCCATTATTAAAATTAAAATTAACGAAAAAAATCAATTTTATAGTTGCTTTGCCAAAGGCAAAAAAGAAAAATTTTCAGCAGCAAGCGTCAATAATGAGTGTTTTTTAAGTATTAATGCTAAAGATACATATAAAATATATTTAGAAGAAAATGGTAATAAATCTAAAGAATATAATTTATCAGATTTTATTCCTAACATTGTATCATTTAACTTTAAAGAAAAAATAATTTATTTAACTAAAGATGAAACAGTACCTTTAGAGTATACTGATGTAACCTTTAAACAAGAAGATTATAATTTTAAAATTAAAGATCCAGATATTGCTAAATATGAAGATGGTAAAATAATTGCTCTAAAAGAAGGTAAAACATATCTTTATTCTGATAAAATTAATCAAGAGTTAGAAATAGTTGTTACAAATCTTTTAACTAAACCTTACGCCACAAAAGAAAAGAAAAAACTTTTAACTTGCCACGCATACACCGAAGAAGAAGCTAAATTATTAGACACTATCTTAGAATACAAAGTTAATAAAGCCGGCTATCAAACTAGAGCGGGAGTATTGGCCGCAGCTAGATTTTTAACTTTAGAGTTTGCTTATCGTGTCCCATATTTTTATGAAAATGGTAGAGTTCCTATTTCCTCAACAAACAAAAGTAATATTAATACCAATATCGCTGATGGTGAAGGAAGATATTATAAAAAAGGACTATATTTATCAGATTCTAAAAAGAAACAAATAATTAAATCATATAAAGGCCCAGCCATCTGGGGATGTAAACTTATGAATTTTGAAACAAGAGAAGAGTGGGGCTATTATAGTGGTCAGTTAAGACCAAATGGTTTAGATTGTTCTGGTTTTGTAACTTGGACTTTAAAGCAAGCAGGTTTCGAACCAGGTGATGTTGGTGCCGGTGAAGATCCTGGTAGAGATGGTCAATGCACTGATTTAGGTAAATTTGTAAAATTATCAGATAACATTAATAACATTAAAGCCGGTGACCTTCTTAACTGGTGGGGCCACATCGCTATGTTAATTGGTATTGATAACGATACATATTATGTTGCTGAAAGCTTATCATATATTGGTGGAGTAAGAGCAATAATATATACTAAACAAGAACTTTTAAGTACCTTTAAATATGCAGTTCTAATGGATGATTATTATAAAAAAGAAGGATTATACACTAAAATGTGGTAATCCTTTTTTATTGCATAAAAAAAGAGGTAAACCTCTACATAGCTAAAATATAATAAAGTAAAGTACCAGCAAAACTAAAAACCATAGCTAGAACTAAAATCCAAACCATAACTTTAGCGCCAACACTTTTCTTTTTTTGTTTATAAGCCATCTATAATCACCTCAACAATATAATTATAACTAATTTGTCATAAAAATAAAACCCCATAATATTATTAAATAGGTGAGATAATGAAATTTAAGTGGCTAAAGTCTAATCGTAGTATCATTAAATTTCTTGTAATGCTTTTTATAACAAGTATATTAGTCGGAATCTATTTATACTTAAGTAAAGAAAAACTTATTAAAGAAAGTATTAATACTGAACTAATTAAAATGATAAATAATTTAGATATTACTAGACAAAATAATATTTTAAACCATCTTTTAATTATGATTGTAATATCAGTATTATCTTTAACTATTATTGGGTTACCATTAATATTAATTTATTTTCTATATGAAGGAGTATCTATTGGCTTCTTATTATCTTCTTTTATTAATTATTCTCCAATAAAAGGAATGTTATTTGGTACTATCTTTATAATTATATCTAAAATCATTTATATCACTATTTTAATTTATTTACTTACAAATACTTTAAAATATACAAAAAGTTTCTTAAAACGGCTAAAAATGGCTAAAAACGAGCTAATAATTAATCAAGTAATAAAAATATTATTTTGTATAACCATAACCCTTATAAATGATATTATCTTGTATTTTATTGGCAATAAAATTATTACAATTTTTAAATTTATTCTATAAAAAAATAGTTCATCAATAAAATGAACTATTTTTTATCATCTTTTTTAGTTATAGAACCTCTATCCAAATAGCTATAAATAGGTGAAGGAGTAGGATTACTACTTACATATTTACGCATAGCTAAATATCTATTATCAGTTTTAACAATATTTTCAAGTCTAGTTTTTAAACTAGTTCTTTCGTCTGTCTTTTTACGTTTAACCATAAAATCATGATAGATTAAATAAGTACTAGCATCATATTCACTATTTCCAATTCTTCTTTCAAAGAAATAATCAATAACATCTGCATTATCATCATCAATTTCATAACCTAAAACACCTAATCTTAAGAAGAAATCAATAACTTGTTTATTATGTTTATCTTGATCTTTTAATCCTGTTTCTAATGAATCTAAGCCAAGTTTCTTAAAGAATCTAGCAGTATTTTTTTCTACTTTTGCAAAATCCTCTTTGCCATAAGTAGTATAAATTTCAGCAAGCCATGAATTAACAGCAATAAAGTTATCACATAATTTATATCTAAGGTCAACATTATTAGCAAATTGACTAATTAAATACTCAAATAATTCATTTTTTTCTTTAGCAGAAAAACCAGCAGAACATGGAACAACTATATCTTCATTAGTATTTCTAATTAATAAAGCAATTGCACGTTTAACAATATCTACATCCATTTCTTCACTATTAGCTAAAGCATAAACTATTTCTCCATAAGCTTCTTTTTCAACTAAATAATTATATATTCCTTTCATAGCTACTTTATTTGTAGAACTAAGATTTTCAAATAACACACTTGCTGCCTTTATATCATCAACTGCTTTTACCATATCAACTAAACAAGTTTCATCAACACTATTTAATGCAATTTTATTTTTCACACTTAATGCACTAAATAATTTTAAATAAGCAGCTGGTGTTAAAAACATTCTAGCTTGACTTAACATTTCTCTATATTTATTTTCATCAACAAGATATATTTTAGATAAAACTTTATTTAATTTAAATAATGTATTATCATTAAGATGTACAATCGCATCAATAACATTAATAGCTGGAAAACCTTCTACATTATTTATCATAAAAGCTAAATCTGATAAATATAACTCAAGATTTTGACCTCTACGTAAATTTCTAACAACATATTCAGTTAAACCATCATATATAGCAGGGTTATCTTCATATGATCCTGCTTTTCCTGCTCTAATAGCACAAATAAAATCTACAAAATTACTTTTAATATATAAATATTCTGATTCACATAATCTTCTCATTTTATATTCCCCCTTCGAAAATGTGTCAACATTATAGCACATTTATTTTAAAATTGCAAATTATTTTCATAGACATCCCAAATTTTAAATGTTATAATACCGTTGTGATTAATATGAAAAAAGTTGTAATTGGAATGAGTGGGGGAGTTGATTCTTCTGTCGCAGCCTATATTCTTCAACAAAAAGGTTATGAAGTAATTGGTCTTTTTATGCGTAATTGGGATTCAATGGTTAATGATGATATTGAAGGTAATCCTAACTTAAATAATAATATATGTCCTCAAGAACAAGACTATAATGACGCTCTAGAAGTATGTAAAAAATTAAATATCCCACTTCATAGAGTTGATTTTGTTAAAGAATATTGGGACTATGTCTTTACTTATTTCCTAGAAGAATTAAAAAAAGGAAGAACTCCAAACCCTGATTTAATGTGTAATAAATATATTAAATTTGATTTATTTATTAAAGAAGCTAAAAAACTAGGTGCAGATAAAATCGCTACTGGTCACTATGCGAGAATTATTGGTAATAGATTATGTAGAGCTGCTGACCTAAACAAAGATCAAACCTACTTCCTAGCTCAAGTCCCTGTCGGACAATTTAAAGATGTATTATTTCCAATTGGGCACTTAACTAAACCAGAAGTAAGAAAAATAGCTGAAGAAGCCGGTATACCAACTGCTAAAAAGAAAGACTCTACTGGAATATGTTTCATTGGAGAACGTAACTATCAAAAGTTTATCTCTAACTTCTTAAAACCTAATCCAGGAGATATTATTGATATTAAAACTGGTAACGTCATCGGAACACACCAAGGCCTAATGAACTACACAATTGGTCAAAGAAGAAACGTTGGTGTATCTGGTAACTTAGAAAAACACTTTGTTGTTGGTAAAGACGTCGAGAAAAACATTCTATACGTTTCATTCGGCGATGATCCAGAAGAACTTTATTCAGATGCCTGCTTAGTAGATAACGTAAACTTTATATCACCATCTAGACCAACATTTTGTACTGCTAAATTTAGATATCGTGGTAACGATTACGAAGTAATCCTTGAGTATTTAGAAAATAACGAAATCCTAGTAAAATACCCTGAAAAAGTTAAATCAGTTACCCCTGGTCAAGCATGTGTATTCTACTTAGGAGAACAATGTCTAGGTTCAGGAATAATTAAGACAGTAATGAAAAATGGTGAAAACCTTTGGTATTTATAAATAACCAATTAAATAAAAACATAGCCTTTAATTTTAGGCTTTTTTAATGCCAACTCACTTGACAAGTGAACGTAAACTGGGTACAATAATAATGTAAACAATAATGAATAGGAGAGAAAATAAAAATATTATGAAATATTTAAATGATATATTACAAGAATTAGGCATCTCTAAAGTTAGACTTGCCAAGTATTTAGGAGTTAGTAGACAAATGGTTTATAACTATTTAGAACTACCTAATTTAAGCAAATGGCCAAAGGAGAAAAAGATATCTTTACTTAAATTATTAGATATTGAAGATGGTGATGAAGAAACTATTAAAAATATTAAAGTCACTACTGAATACCTAATGGAAGTAGAAGATAGATTAAGCAAAGGATTAAAAGATAACATGCAAGGGGAGTATCTTGATTTAAAAGGATTGAAAAAAGAAGAGCAACAACTAGTAAGTGATATTTCTTTCTTAATTAAAGAAAAATTACTTGATACAGATGATCATGAAGAAAGTTATTATGCACTACTTTATATGTACCGTTTACTTCAATCTATTGAGAACATTCCAGAAATTAAATATATGCTTGCTTACATGAGTAAGGCAGCCGGGTTTACTAATCCAAATGAATTTAAATTTAACGAAGATAAACAGTTTATGTTTGAAGGAATCATTCATTCTGCCTTTACCCTTTACAATAGTGGAAATGCAAGTAAGAATAGGGTAATTGAATCCCACAATAGATTCGTTCAAGAAATTGAAACTCGTAAAGAAGAAAAATTATCTCGTACTCAGCAACTTAATACTGTTAAGGTTCAAGCTCTACGCGAACTCGGTTATACTGAGATTAACACAGAAAACGCAGCTGAAGTTTACGAAAAGATTTACGAAATTGAATCTCGAAAAAAGAATTAAAAAAAATAACCACTTCCCCTACTTTAAATTTTCACATTAAAAGGGGAGTGGTTTTAATAAAACAATTTAGTAAAAAATTAATTATATGTAACATAACTAATAATATAGTTATAAATATATTCTTAAAAGATAATAATTAATAAGAGTATGATAGATTACAAATTTATATATTTATAATTTAACAAAATTTAGTTATAAATATCTTATAAATGAATTTATTGATTTATAGTTAAATCATTAAGGTATACAATTTATAAGCTTTTTTAAGTTTTAATATAACTTCCTATAATGTATGTTATGTTAACTCTTATTTCTGATAATAATTTTGGATAAGTTTATAATATAATCCCTAATTAGTAAATCATTAATCTTTATAAACTAATTATTAATATTTTATATTATAGTTTAAAGTTATTTGTACTTGCTTATGTATTTAAGATTGGTTTCTTAGATAAAAAAGATGCTGGTTTAACTTATAATGTGAAAGAGGATAAGGAAAGTGTACATGCAAATGAAGTGCAAGGTATTAATAGTACTAAAACTAAACAAAGATATTCAATATTTGATGCTTTAGTAAGTATTGTGATGTTTTTTATAAAAATGTTTTTCTTAATTGGAGCAATACCACTTATTTTCTTATTTATATTTTTTATGTTTGCACTTATTATTTTAATCTATTTTATGTTTAGAGGAGTTTTCTTTTTTAGCATTTTTATAGGTTTAGTAAGTGTTATTATGCTTAATGAGATTGCTTTAGAGTTTATTTATAATTTTATTTTTGATAGAAGTCAGTGTTTTAAAAGAATGCTTATAACAATTATTGCTTCTTTAGCGTTTATTGGTGTAGCGGGTGGTTTATTTGTTATTGAGTGTTCTAAGTATACGTATCATAATGAAGAGAGTGCAGATTTATTAATAAGTAATAATTATTCTTATGGTTATAATGGTAAAATGTATTTGGATAGTGATATTCTTAATTATTATAATGTGTCTTATGAAGTTGATGATAGTTTAAGTGATGAGGTTAATGTTAAAGTTGTTAATAGTAGGTATAGTACTAGTTATGATGTTAAGTTAGATGAAGGTAAACTTTATTTATCTGTTTTACAAAGTGATGATTCATTTAGTTTTAGTGATATTTTTGATGTTTTTGTTAAGGATTTGAAAAATAAGGTTGTTTATAATTATACGTTATATGATGGAGTTAGAATTGTTGTTACTTCTAGTGAAAAAAATATTAACACAATAAAAAAGAATAGTGAAACTAAGCAAAAAGATGAAGAAAAAGAAATAAATAATCAAGATATATATGATTATAAAAAGAAGATTAGTGAGTTAGAAAGTCAAGTTGATGAATTAGAAAGAAATAATAGAGAGTTAAGTGATAAAATAGATGATTATAAGAGAAAGATTAGTGCTTTAAGTGAATAAAAGATATTACCCTAGGGAAATATCTAATATCATCATTATTATAAAACCAATTATTGTGTAAAGAGCCATGAGCTCTTTTTTCTTGTTTGCCATGCTTTCTGGAATAAGCTCAACTATAATTACGTAAAGCATTGCACCACCAGCTACTGATAGTAGTAGTGGTAAGATAAACTGCATTTTGATTACTAGAAGAGCTCCAAGAATAGCTGCTATGGGTTCAACGATAGCACTTAAACTACCAATTAGGAATGATTTAAGTTTAGTTTTACCTTTTTTTAGCATTGGAAATGATATAGCTAGACCTTCTGGGAAGTTTTGGATTCCAATACCGATTGCTAGGGTTAAAGCTTTCATTACTGATTCTGGACTATTATTAAGTGCTAAGGCTCCAAAGGCTACACCTATGGCAGCACCTTCTGGTATGTTGTGAATTGTGATTGATAAAAGTAGTTTGTCAATTCTTTTATTTTTTTGCTTTTCTTCTATTTTATCTGTAATGTAGAGTAGTAGTGTTCCAAGTGTTATTCCGACTGAGCATATTATCCACGGAGTTAATTCAAGCGTTTTTGCATGGTCTATTGCGGGGACAACTAAGGAAAATATTGAAGAAGATAACATGATGCCAGCAGATAGACTTAGTAATTTATCCATTATATTTTGATTGATTTTTTTAAATAGAAAAATAGTTGCAGCACCTAGTGATGTAATAGTAAATGTTACAAGCCCCATAATAAAGGCAGCAATAATTGGATTTATTTCACTAAAAAACTTTATCATATTTTATTTTATTCAAGGTGTGTATTTTTGGTTAAAAGAAAAAAGACTTAGTTGTCTTTTACTTCCATAATTACTGGTAAGATTATTGGTCTACGTCCCGTAAGTTCATTTATAAATGGGTTAAGTTCTAGGATGATTTGATTTTTAAGATCTATATAATTGTATGAATTTTTAATTGTGCGATTTACAATTTCGGTAACTTTATTTTCAATTTTATTAATTAAGCCAGTATTTTCGTTTACTAGGACAAAACCTCTTGTTGTAATGTTTGGTTTTATTAGAAGTTCTCTAGTTGTTGGGTTTATGTTTAGAATGGTTACTAGGATGCCATCTTGACTCATAAGTTTACGGTCTTTAATTACAACTGAACCAATGTCACCAATTCTTGATCCATCAACATATACGTCACCTGCTTGAACTCTTTTGCCAAGTCTCGCACCATCTTTAGTAAGTTCAACAGTATCACCATTTTTACAAATAAAGATATTTTCCTTAGGAATACCACAGTCAATTGCTAAATCTCCATGAGTTTTAAGCATACGATATTCACCATGCATTGGCATAAAGTACTCTGGTTTGATAATTCTAAGCATCCATTTTTGTTCTTCTTGTTTAGCATGACCTGACGTATGAATATCAGATAATTCAGTATTAGTATAAACCTTAACACCCTTTAAATATAACTTATTAATTATTCTATTTATAGATGCACGATTTCCTGGAATAGGTGATGAAGAAAATACTACAATATCATCCGGCATAAGTTCAATTTGTTTATGAGTTCCATTAGCTATTCTTGATAAGGCAGCAAGTGGTTCACCTTGAGAACCAGTACATAAGATACATATTTCATGTTTTTTTAAATTTTTTGCTTCGCTTGCTTCAATAAATATGGTTTTATCTGTTATAAGATTATTTTTTAAAGCAATCTCTTTTGCAGTTTCCATAGAGCGACCGAATGTAACAATTTTACGGTTATTCTTACGGCAAGTTTCAACAATGTGTTTAATACGATAAATGTTAGAAGCAAATGTTGCTAAGATTATTCTTGAATTATGACGAGCAAATACATCACTTAGTGCTTCATCTACGCAAGATTCACTTGCTGAAAATCCTGGGCTTAAAGCGTTTGTACTATCACTTAGTAATAGTTTAACACCCTCACTACCTAATGCAGCCATTTTATGAATATCAGCCATTGGACCAATTGGTGTTAAATCAAATTTAAAGTCACCTGTTTCAAAAATGATACCATTTGGGGTTCTAATTACAATTGCAAAACTATCTGGGATAGAGTGCGTTGTTGTTACAAAAGATATTTCAAAATATTTATATTTAAATACACTGTCTTTATCATATACTTCTAGATTTTTATAACCAATATTTCGATCATAAAACTTATTTTTAATTAAATCACAAGCAATTCTAGGTGCATATATAACTGGTATATTAATATTTTGAAGTAAGAATGTGATACCGCCAATATGATCTTCGTGTCCGTGAGTGATAAATAATGCTTTTATTTTATCTTCATTTTGTTTTAGATATGTTACATCTTGAATGACATAATCTATTCCTAGTAGTTCACTTTCTGGAAACATTACTCCAGCATCAATTATGATTATTTCATCTTCATGCTGAACTACGTACATGTTTTTCCCGACTTCGCCAAGGCCACCCAAGGCAAAAATAGTCGTAACTTTCTCGTTATTATTCATATAATTCCTCCTCGTAAAAAAAATAAAAAGAAAAGCTTTTTTTCTGTTAATCATTATATAACAAATATGATAAAAAGTCTAGTACCATGAAAAAGTGAAATAAAAAAAAGGAAATTAGGGATGTTCTTACAACAATAACTAATAGGAGGGTAAGATGAAAAAAATTATTTTAATGTTAGTTCTATTTATGCCATTTAAAGTTTTTGGTAGTTCTTACTATACTGATTATGGTTTTAAAGAAAGAACTGATAAGTATTATGAAGAAAGTGATACTTTAAAAAGAAAGGAGATTAAGTTATATCATAATGTTAAAAAGGAAATAACATATGATTATGCTGAGGATTATCTTTGTGATGGAAAGATAATTAAGGACGATTATAAAGTTGAGAGAAATTATTATAGTGATTATAGTTCTGAGTATATTCCAGTTATTAATTTAAGAGAAAGTGATTATAAAAAAGTAAGATATATATTTTTGTATGATTATAATATGCCAAAAGATATTATTAGTATGGAAGTTTTTAGTTATGGAAAGAAGATAAATACTAGGAAGTTAGATAATGTTTATGATAGTTTTTCGGGTAAAAAATCATACTTAATAATTGATTTAATGGATATTTATGATTTTAAAGGTTTATCTATTAATGTTATATATGATGGAAGCATTGAAACTGACTATGGAAATTTTACTTTATTCTTTTCGCCAGTTGGTTATACTGTACCTTTTGCGGATATTTATTTGAATAATTTTTATGTGAAAAAAGGAGTAAGTAATACTTTAATTGAGGTAATTAGTGATGAAGAGTATGATAGGTTATTAAATAGTTTGAAGTTTTCATTTTCTAATCTGGAGGCTATTAGTTATTTTTATAATGATGTTTATTATTATGGATGCAGAAGAGAAAATGTTATTAAGAGTGGTTTATATAGTGAGATAGCAAAAGATGGTTATGAATTAGAATTTGAAGATTATATCATAACATATGATTATTATGAAAGAACTAAATATGAGGTAATTGATGTTATAAAAAGTAAAGAAGATATTTTAAATTTAGTTAAAGGTAATGTTGAGGTTAGTAATTCAAATATTGATCTAAGTAAAAATGGAATTTATGAGTTTTATGTTAATGATAGAAAGCATAACGTGGAAGTTAATATTGATAGTAATAATAAGCCTAATTTAGATGTTAGTGTCGAAAGTAGTAATATACCTAATGTTTTAGTTAAGGAACCTATTATTGAAGAAAAGATAATTTATAAGGTTTTAAACAATAAGAATTCTAAAGAAAATAAAAATGATAATAAAGTAGAAGTTCTTAATAATAAATGTGAGAAAACTAAGTGTGAAGTATGCAGAGAGTGTAATTATAAAGTATATAAACTAATAATAATATTATTATGTTTAATTAATTTGTTTTTAATAGGAAAAAATAGGTATATTTTGACGAAAGGGTATAAATAAAAACTATTTGTATTTATATTAGAATAGGAGATGAGTATGTTAAAAATAAATATGGAATACCGAAAGGGAATATTATTTGTAAGGCCTTGTGGTAACTTAACTAGGGTTACATATAAGTGTCTAAATGATTATTTACTTCCCGTTATAGGTAATCAAGGAATTAAGTATATTGTCTATAATTTAGGTAATGTTAGGGTTATAGATAATAAGGGGAAAGAGTCTCTATTAGAGGGAATTAATGCGGTAAGAAAGAATCTAGGTGAAGGTATAATATGTAATACTTGTATTAAATTTGAAAATGCTTTAGTTACAGAAGATGAACTAAGTGCGATAAAATTAATTAAAATATAGGTGATCTAATGGATGAATATAGCCTCACATTGAAATATGAGAAGCTAATATATAAAATAGCTAGAAAGTTTTATAATGTAGAACTTGATGATTTATATCAGGCTGGGTGTATTGGTTTAATAAAGGCATACCGAAATTATGATGAAACATCTCCTGTTCCTTTTATGAATTATGCTTATAAATATATTTTTGGTGAAATGTATGATTTAGCTAATAAAAGCAGAGATATTAAGCTTAATAAAGCATATTTAAAATTATATAAAAGAATTGAAGAAGCTAAGATGATGCTTGCTAATAAAATAGGAAGAATGCCTAGTAGTAGTGAAATATGTTCATACCTAGAAATAGATTCTAATCTTTATGCGGAAGTAATATCACTAACAAGTAAGATGATGAGTTTAGATGATGAATATCAAACTTTAAATGGTGATCGTTTACCTATAAAAGAGTGCGTAGGTGAGAGCAGAGATTATATAACTAGTATGGTAGTTAGTGATAGTATTGATAGTTTAGATGATTTAGAACAAAAAGTTATTAAAATCAGATATTTTGAAGACTTAACACAAATGGAAACTGCAGAAGTTCTTGGTATAAGTCAAGTTAAAGTATCGAGAATAGAAAATAAAAGTAAGAAAAAAATAAAAGAGTATATAGCTGCATAATTTGTTAATTTAGTTCTCATAATATGAATGTGATTATGATGAATAGGAAAAATTATTTAAAAGTAGTGGATGAATGTACTATTAAAGATAAAAAATTAATTAACTACATCAATTCCTTTACTATTGGTGGATTAATTGGTTTTCTTGGTGAAGGTATTAAAATGATATGTACAAATTATTATTACTTACCGGTAAGTGAAGCAGTTAGTTATGTTCTTATTATTATGATATTTTTATCTTGTTTGTGTACTGGTTTAGGATTTTTTGATGACGTTGTTTCTAAATTTAGATGTGGTATTGTTATACCTATAACGGGTTTTGCTCACTCCATAATGAGTAGTGCTTTAGATTATAAAAAGGATGGTTTAATAACTGGTATAGGAGCCAACTTTTTTAAACTTGCTGGTAGTGTATTATTATATGGCATATTAAGTGGGTTTATATGCGGAATTATAAAGGTGATAATTAATGTTTAATTATAAAAATATTTATATAGATGATTGGTATAGTATAATTGGTCCTAAAGAAAAAAGTGATGGTAATTTAAAAAAATATAATTTAGCATTAAGTGATTATTATTTTAATGAAAAAACTATTGAGAAAGCTGAAGTTAGAATGCAAAAGTTTGTTCTTAATTATTTTAAATCTTCTAAAATTGATGTGGTTTGTGCTAGTGATTTAATGGATCAACTGATAGTATCTAACTTAATGGCTGAAGAAGAAAATATTCCTTTTCTTGGGGTCTATAATGCTTGTGCAAGTTTTGCTTCTGGTGTAATAAGTATAGCAAATATGATTCAAAGTAAGGGAGTAAAAAGAGGTGTCTATATTACTAGTAGTCATAATTTATCTGCCGAAAAACAGTTTAGATTTCCCATTGAGTATGGTGCTGTAAAACCAAAAAGAAGTACTTTTACAGCAACTGGAGCTGTTGGGGTTAGTTTAAATAATACTTCTGGTAAGATAAAAATAATTAGTGCTACTTTAGGTAAGGTTAAAGATTCTTATGTAAAAGATGCTTTTAATATGGGTGGCGTTATGGCAATAAGTGCAATTGCTACTTTTAAAGAGCATTTAAAAAATAGATGTAAAAGTGAAGAAGATTATGACTTGATATTAACTGGTGACTTAGGGGCATGTGGAAGTAAAATTTTTAAAAGAGTGCTGAAAAGTGAGGGATATAATTTAAAAAAATATATGGATGCTGGAGAAAATTTTTATAAAAAAATAGATTGTTCTGGAGCAAGTGGGCCAGCTGTTCTTCCATTATTTTTATTTAATAATATAGTGCATAATAAGAAATATAAAAAAATTCTTTTACTAGCAACTGGTTCACTTCATAGTCCTTTACTTGTTAATCAAAAGATGAGTATTCCTTCAGTAACACATGCATTAGAGATTGAGGTGGTAAGATGATGCTTGTATATTCATTTCTATTTTGTGGCATTATCTGTTTAATTGGAGAGATCATTTTTGATAATAGTAAGCTTACCTTTGGTCATATAACAAGTATGTTTGTTGTAGTTGGAGCTATTCTTAGTATATTTGGTATATATGATAAGATAGTAAGTGTGGTAGGAGTAGGAGCTAACTTACCAATAGTATCGTTTGGCAATTCACTTACAAATGGTGCATATAAGGGCTTTATGAAAGATGGTTTTATTGGATTATTTAGTGGAATGTTAGCAGAAGTTAGTACAGGTGTTGTGGCAGCAGTGGTATTTTCCTTTATATTAATGTTGTTTCTAAAGCCCAAAGACTAATTTGAGCTTTTTTAAGTTTAGTTGAATAATGTTGCTTTCTAACGCATTTTTAAAAATATTTGCGTTAGAAAGCAACAAATTATAATGCGTTTTATTGACAAAACGTAGGAAAAATGTTATTATTTTCCTATGAAAAGGAAATGATAAAAATGGATAATTATGGAAAAATTTTAAGATTTGCAGAAGAAAACTCTGGTTATATCACATCCAAAGAAGCCAGTAGATTAAACATTAATAGTACTTTCTTATGTAATTTAGTTAATGCAAAGCAATTAGAAAGAGTAGTAAACGGTATTTATAAATTAAGTGATTATCCAGATGATAACTTATATGTATTATCAAATGCTTCTAAAAATATTTGTTATTCGCATGCAACAGCTTTGTATTTACATAATTTGTCTGATAGAATTCCTCAAATCCTTGATGTTACAGTTCCTTATAATTATAGCGGAAGACTACTAAATGATAGCTCAGTTGATTTACACTATGTAAAAAATGATATTTTCGAGTTAGGAATTATTGAAATTAAAACAATCAATAATTTGACAGTAAAATGTTATGATCTTGAAAGAACCATCTGTGACGTTATTAGAGATAGAGATGAAATGGATAAAGAATTATATTCTAAAGCATTAAAAGAATATGCAAATAGTAAAGATAAAAATATTTTAAAATTAATTAAGTATGCAAAAAAATTAAATGTAGAGAAAGAAGTCGTAGAATTAATGGAGGTTTTGTTATAAATGAATTCTGACAAATTAAATGCAATAATTAAGAAAAAAGCAAATGGTAATAGTAATCTATCTCACCATTTTCATCAAATGTTCTTTTTTGAACATGTCCTTATGAGGTTAGAAAAAAGTGAATATAAAGATAATATTATCTTAAAAGGTGGTGTTTTATTATCATCAATAATTGGTAATGATTTAAGAACTACCAAAGATATAGATGCAACTTTAAAAGGACTTCCTTTAACAATAGAAATGGTAGAAGAAATTTTTAAAGAGATATTATCTATAGATATTAAAGATAATGTTTATTTTGAACTAGTTTCAATTAAAGATATTCGAATTACTGATGAATATGGTGGGTTCAGACTTAATATAAAAGGTACTTTTTATAAGATAAGAACCAATTTCTTTATAGAAATTACTACTGGAGATATTATTACTCCAAGAGAAATAAAATATAAATATAGTTCAATATTTGAAGATAAAAAAATTAATATTATGGCTTATACAATTGAAACAATAATAGCTGAAAAATTTGAAAGTATTATTAGTAAAAACATTACTACAACAAGAGCTAAAGATTTTTATGATTTATATATGTTAATTGATAATCATAAAGATGAGATTGATAACGGTGTTTTAAAAAGAGCTGTAATAAATACATTTAATAAAAGAAATACTACTTATGATATAAACTTATTTAGAGAAACATTGGAAATACTTGAAAGTAGTGACACACTAAAAAATGTTTTTATGGATTACCAAAGTAAGTTAGTTTATCCGCAAAAAGTAGAGTATAAAAAGACTATAGAAGCCTTAAATTTAATTATTGATATATTAAATAAATAATAAAATATAAAACGCAAAAAAAAGTAATGTTTTTCCTACAAAAAGTCAATGCCTAAGAAATAATACTTAGGTTTTTATTTGCATAAAATTAGTAGGTGATTATATGTTTCATTATGTGGTGCAAAAAAGAATAAAAATTGTTGGAGTATTAATGTTTTTTATTTTTTTAGTAATTATTATTCGTATTTTTTATATTGAAGTCTTTAGTCAGAGTAGGCTTGATGAGCTTGCTAATAGTCTTTGGAGTAGAAATCTTCCTATATTAGCAGATCGGGGAAAGATTACTGACCGTAATGGTGTTGTGCTTGCTGATAATATTACAACTACAAGTCTAGTTGTAGTTCCTGTACAGATTAAAAATAAAGAAGAAGTTGCTAAAAATCTTGCAAGTATTCTTAATACAGATTATTTAAATATATATTCACATTTAACTAAACATACTTCTATTGAAAGAATTCATCCTGAAGGAAGAAGATTATCTTATGATGTTGCTGAAAAGATACGTGTTCTTAATTATGATGGAGTATATTTACTTAAAGAATCTAAAAGATATTATCCTTATAAAGAAATGCTTTCACATGTTATTGGTTATGTTGGTATTGATAATCAAGGGTTAAGTGGTATTGAGTTACTATATGACAAATACTTAAAAGGTACGGATGGTGGTATTAAGTATTATTCGGATGGCAAGGGTTTAAGGCTAAATATGAGTGAGGTTTATGATAAACCTGTTAGTGGAAATAATATTGCTCTTACGATAGATGTTAGAGTGCAGGAAGCTATTGAAAGAGAACTTGATAATGTTGTTACTAAGTATAATCCAGAAAATGCACTTATTATGGTTATGAATCCCAATACAGGGGAGATTATTGCAATGAGTAGTAGGCCTAATTTTGATCCTAATAATTATCAGAGTTATGATATAGAAGCAATTAATCGTAATTTACCAATTTGGATGAGTTATGAACCCGGTAGTACTTTTAAGATAATTACTCTTGCTAGTGCGATAAATGAAGGAAAAGTTAATTTGTTTACTGATACATATTATGATGGTGGAAGTATATCTGTTGAAAATGCAAAAATTAAATGTTGGAAGGCCGGAGGACATGGAGCAGAGACTTTTTTAAATGTGGTTGAAAACTCTTGTAATCCAGGGTTTGTTGTGCTTGGACAAAGGCTTGGGACTGAACTTTTATATGATTATTTAAATAAATTTGGTTTTGGTGAAAAAACAGGTATAGATCTTAATGGAGAAGCTAAGGGAATTATGTTTAGTTTGGATAAGATGGGACCAGTTGAAACTGCGACGACTTCTTTTGGTCAAGGAATAAGTGTTACGCCAATTCAGCAAATAAGAGGAGTTAGTGCTGCTGTTAATGGAGGCAATCTTTACACGCCTTATATTGTTAGAAGTATTAGCGAAAGTGAAACTAATGAAATGATTGTGTTAAGTAAGCCAAAGTTTGTTAGAAAAGTTATTAGTGAAGAAACATCTAATCTTGTTAGATATGCGTTAGAAAGTGTTGTTGCTAATGGTACTGGTAAGAATGCTTATATTGAAAATTATAGGGTTGGAGGTAAAACTGGTACTGCTCAAAAAGTAAGTAATGGTAGATATATGGTTGGTAATTATATTTTATCTTTTATTGGAATATTTCCCGCAGATAAACCTGATTATGTAGTGTATGTTGCTGTTAATAATCCTAAAGGTGTTACTCAGTATGGTGGAACAGTTGCTGCCCCAATTGCAAAAAATGTTCTATTAAGTTTGATTGACATTATGGGATATGAGGCTACGCCTAGTGATAAAACACGAGAATATACATGGCTTGATGAAAAGTATAAATATGTTCCAAGTGTAGTTGGTATGGATTTAGATAGTGCTAAAAAAATGCTTAAAGGTTTTAAAATTGAGTATGCGGGTACTGGGGCAAAAGTTAGTTATCAAGAGCCAGAAAACAGATGGGTAAAAGAAACAGGAATTGTAAAGTTATACTTGGAAGAATAGAAAAATTTGACAAATACGAACAATTGTGGTATTATGATTGTGCGATGAAGAGGAAAAGTAACATTAACTCTTATACTAGTGAGTCAGGTATAGTGGAAACTGATTATAAGATTTTTGTGAAAGAACACCTTTGAGCAAACTACCGAAAGGCTTGTGCTTAGTAGACTAGTTCGGGAAGCAATCCGTTATCTTATTGCTAGGTTTGTTGGAACTGAAAAAAGAGATTACTAATAATATAAAAGAATATATAAGTAATAAATTAAGGTGGCACCGCGGATACCCGTATTCGTCCTTATTTGTAGGATGATACGGGTATTTTTATATAGAAAAGAGGTGACATTATGAAGTATTTTACTAAAGAAGAGAAAGAAAAATTCTTATTAAGTGATTATCTTAAAATGAGTGATGATATGTTTAAAAAAGAAATATTTAAAGAAAGTGATAGACTTGCAAGAACTAAATATTTAATTGAGGTTTTAGGAGATGCTTACTTAGATATAGATACTTATAAACTTTTTATAAGACAATTTCAAAGTTTTGGGGGACCTTATAGTGTTTTAGTAGATAAAGATACAATTAAAGGTATATATGAAATTTATAAGATGTATCCATTTCTAACTGATGAAGCTCTAAGAAGTATTTGGTACTTATATATAAGAGATTTATTTGAGGAGTATGAACTACCTTATATACTTGAGTTATTTATTAAAACTTATGGTATGAAGGATGATACATTTGAAAAATATTTATCTTATATTGAGAAAAAAGGTAGCGAGCATCAGAAAATGTATGATGAAGATGCTTTAAAAGTAAGTACTCTTCAAGATTATAGTAAGCGCTTTTGCTCCTTTATTGAAAGTTTGATTTTAAGAAAGCATTATACATTTGATAAAGTAACAGAATGTATACCGGAAGCTAGTCTTATAAAAAAGGATGAAGCACATTTGCTTGATATAGAAGAGAAAACACGTATTTTTATGGGTGCATGCTTACCGGTTAGTTATATCATGGTAGATGAGTTACTTAAGGGTGAATCACTTGAAGAAAGACCAGCATATTATGCAAGCACTGGTTTAAAGGAAGAAGCAACGTTTACTAAAGAAGAATTTTTACAAAGTATAAAAAAGAAAGTGAGATAAAAAAGATATGTCCTACAAGTATCTTAAAAAAATGAGAAAGAAGGATAAAAAATGAAAAAGGAAATTAGTTTATTAGAAAAAATTAAAATGATTGATGATACAAAGAAAATATTTGAAAAACAACTAGAAAAAAGACTATCACTTACAAAAGTAGGTAGTCCATTATTCGTAAGAAAGGATTCTGGACTCCAGGATGATTTATCAGGAGTAGAGACAGCTGTAGGTTTTAAAAGAGATGAGGAGTATTTTGAAATAGTGCACTCTTTAGCTAAATGGAAGAGATATGCTTTAGGTAAATATGGTTTTGAAGTTCATACTGGCCTTTATACGGATATGAAAGCAATTAGAAAGGAAGAAGAACTTGATGATGTTCACTCAATGTATGTTGAGCAGTGGGACTGGGAAAAGGTAATTCTTAAAACAGATAGAACTATTGATTATTTAGAGATGACAGTAAGATCTATTTATAAAGCTTTAAGACAAACAAGTATTTTATTAAAAAAGAAGTATCCGTTTCTAGCTTTAGAACTTCCAAAGACAGTAACTTTTATAACAAGTAGTGAATTACTTTCATTATATCCAGACAAGAGTGCTAAAGAAAGAGAAAGATTAATTACGGAAAAATATGGTGCAGTCTTTATTATGCAAATTGGGGATAAACTTAAAGATGGTTCAGTTCATGATTTAAGAAGTCCTGATTATGATGATTGGGCATTAGATGGAGATTTACTTATTTGGGATAAAGTTCTTGATAAAGAAATTGAGATAACATCTATGGGTATTAGGGTAGATGAAAAGTCTTTGGTAAGTCAGCTAAAAAAAGCAGATGCTGAAGAAAGATTGGACTATCCATTTCATAAAATGCTTATTGAAGGGGCACTTCCTTATACAATAGGTGGAGGTATTGGTCAGTCACGTGTATTAATGCTTTTGCTTGGAGCTAAGCATATTTGTGAAGTTCAGCAATCAAGTTATACTAAAAAATACGAAGAACTTATCAAAGAATATAAGACTTTGTAATATATTTAATTGTAAAGGATGTTTTATATTAACACAAAAATGTAAAATTTGTTTACTAAAAAAAATAAAAATAGTATAATGGGTTTGAGGTGAAGGAAATGTTAATATTAGCAAAATCCGTTTTAGGACTAATGCTTGGCTTTGTTTTATCTTTAGTTGCAGCGGTTATTTTAATACCACTTCTAAAGAAACTTCATGTAGGTCAAAGCGTTAGTAAACTTATAAATGAAAGGCATTTAAAGAAAGATGGTACACCAACTATTGGTGGTTTAATCTTTATTATTCCAACGATACTTATTATGCTTATTTTATATTTAAGAGGTAGTATTGAATTTAATTCTAATTTAATTATCTTGATATTTGTATTTTTGGCATATGGTGCTCTTGGGTTTATTGATGATTTTCTAAAGGTTAAATATCATAATAATGATGGCCTTAGTATAGGAGTTAAGTTTTTACTTCAAACTGCTATTGCAGTAATCTTCTATATTATTTATCGTAATAATGGGGGAGATTCTAATTTAGTTATATCATCACTTGGAATTAATGTATCTCTAGGTTGGGCGTTTGGTTTATTTATTTTACTTGTTCTTGTTGGAACGACAAATGCGGTTAATATATCTGATGGATTAGATGGACTTGCTGGAGGCTTAAGTGTTGTTGCAATAATGGCTTATGGTGTTATTGCTTGGGGGTCTAAATGGATTAGTGGATATCAAGAAATAGCAATATTTGCATTTGTTTTGTGCGGAGCAATTTTAGGTTTCTTAGTGTTTAATACACATCCAGCTAAGGTGTTTATGGGTGATGCTGGTTCTCTTGCGTTAGGTGGAGCACTTGCAACAATAGCAATTTTAACGAAACATGAACTTTCATTACTTTTAATTGGTGGTGTATTTGTTGTTGAAACTTTATCAAGTGCGATTCAAATTATAGCAATTAGAAAGTTCCATAAAAAGGTGTTCTTAAAAGCACCACTCCATCATCATTTTGAGGAACTAGGCTGGGAAGAGACAGATATCGTTAAATTATTTTGGGTAGTAGGTTTATTCCTAGCAATGATTGGAATTATTTACGGAGTTTGGTTATAAGATATTAGTAGGTGATTATGTGAAAAAAAGCCTACTAATTTTTTTATCTGCAATTTCTTTAGGAATCATTGGAGTTTTAATGATTTATTCAGCAAGTAGCATTTGGAGTGATTATAGGTTTGGCGATACTTTTCATTATGTTAAACATCAGGGATTATTTTTTTTAGTTGGTTTAATCGGAATATATGTATTAAGTAGAGTTGATTATAAATTATATAAAAAACATGCTAGTAAGATTCTTTTGCTTTCTTTAATTTTATTAGTTCTTGTATTAATCCCGGGAATAGGACAAGTTAGAAATGGTTCTAGAAGTTGGTTTGGGATCGGTGCTTTTGGATTTCAGCCTAGTGAACTATCTAAGCTTGCTTTAATTATATTTACTGCTAAATATTTATCTAATCATGAGAAGGAAGTTAAATTTTTTAGGAAGGGAATAATGCCGATTTTACTGGTTATCTTTCTCTTTTTTGGACTAATCATGCTTGAACCTGATTTTGGTACAGGTATGGTTATTGTTGTTAGTTTAATGTTTATGTTATTTATTACAAATACTAAACTTACTTTTTTTGGTATAATGGGAGTTCTTGGTCTTGGGGGGATAGCAGGGCTTATTATAGTAGCTCCATATAGACTTGCTAGAATATTATCATTTTTAAATCCTTGGAGTGATCCTTTGGGTTCAGGCTTTCAAATTATCCAAAGTTTATATGCAATTGGACCATCAGGTCTTTTTGGCAAAGGCTTTGGTAATTCTATTCAGAAACATTTTTACTTGCCAGAGCCTCAAACGGATTTTATCTTTGCTATTATAAGTGAGGAGTTTGGTTTTATTGGAATATTAGTAATTGCTTTTTTGTTTTTAACTTTATTTTATAATACACTTAAAGTAAGTTTAGAATGTAATGATTTATTTGGAAAATATCTTTCATTTGGGTTAGTTATCTCATTAATTCTTCAGGCTGTTTTAAATATATGCGTTGTTATTGGGCTTGTACCTGTAACAGGGGTTACTTTACCATTTCTATCTTATGGTGGTTCATCTTTACTAGTTACTATGGCTAGTGTTGGTATTATTCTTAATATAGCTAAAGATAAGAATAAATAGTTCTACTATACAAAAATGGTAAAAATAGTAATTTTGTATAGTACAGTGTACAAAATTGACAATTAAAATATCTAGAGTTATAATGTAATTGGTGATGAATAATATGATAAAAAGAGAAAAGTATTTAAAAAGAATTAGACCATTTTATGAACAAGATTTAATTAAAGTAATAACCGGAATTAGAAGATGCGGTAAATCAGTTATATTAAATCAAATAATGGATGAGTTAAGACAAAGCGGGGTAAAAGATGAACAGATAATATATATTAATTTTGAATTCACAGATTATATAGACATAAACGATGCTAAGAAGTTCAATGATTTTATTGAAAAAAAATTAATTAAAAAGAATAAATATTATGTATTTTTTGATGAGATTCAAAATGTAGATAGATGGGAAAAAGTCGTAAATTCCCTTAAAGCTAAATATAATGAGAATATTTCAATATTTATTACAGGATCTAATAGTGATTTACTTTCTGGAGAATTAGCAACACATATTGCTGGAAGATATGTAAGCTTTAAAATTTATCCATTTACATTTGATGAAGTGTGTGAACTTAAAGATATTAAAGATAAAGATAAATATGAATTAGAAAGAACTTTTGATGATTACATTATTTGGGGTGGAATGCCTCAGAGATTTTTAATGAATGATGAATTGCAAATAAAAACATATTTATCTGATGTATATAATTCAATTGTCGTTAAAGATATCATTGAAAGATTTAAAATTAAAGACCTTGACTTATTTAATAAAATATTAACTTTTATCATGACAACACCATCTCAGACATTTTCTGCTGATAGTTTAACTAAATATTTACTTAATGAAAATATTGATGTTTCTAAAATGACTATATATAACTATTTAGAATATATGTGTAGAGCATTGCTCATAAATAAAGCTGATAGATTTGATGTACGTGGAAAAAGAATTCTTAATGGAAAATATAAATATTATTTAACTGATTTAGGACTCGGACAAATAATTAATAATGAGAGAAAAAGACAAATGGGAGCTTACCTGGAAAATATTGTTTTTAATGAATTAATATCACGCGGCTATGATGTTAAAGTTGGTTCTTTAGATTCTGGTGAAATAGATTTTATTGCAACAAGATTTGAAGAAAAGGAATATTATCAAGTTACGTTCCATTTAAGTGATGATATTATAGAAAGAGAATTTGGTGTTTATAAGAATATACAAGATAACTATCCTAAATATGTTATCTCTTGTGACACATTTGATTTTTCACAGAATGGTATTATTCATAAAAATATTATTGACTTTCTACTAAATAGATAAAGTGTAAGTTTGGCATGTTTAAATACATGCTTTTTTTGATAAACTAATGTAGAAAATTTTACCGAAAATAGAAAAGTGGGTGCAAAAAGGTGCAAATTTCAATTTAATCCTAGGAAAACATGGCAATTGCACAGTTTTGAAACTTTAAACTTTAAAATGCCAATCAAAGTAATAAAAATATGGTGTAAATTTTATAAAAATAAGTGAATATTTGTTTGCACTTATGATATAATGTTTTCAGGGTGATAAAGATGGAGTATGTAATTATTGGAATGCTAGCTTTAGTTATTATTTTGTTAATAGTACTTATTGCTAAAAAGAATAACAATGAAGAGATAACATTTAGATTGGGTAAGTTTGAAACTGATTTAACTAAAGAAATAGGTGAGTTTAAATATAGTTTTAGTAAAAATATAGAAGAGGATTTTAAAGGTCTTAATGAAGTTATTGAAAGAAGATTGGAATTAATTAGTAATAAAGTTAATGAAAGACTTGATACTAATTTTGAGAAAACTAATAAGACGTTTACTTCGATATTAGAAAGAATTAGTAAGATAGATGAAGCACAGAAGAAGATAGATGGACTATCAAATGATATTATTTCTCTTCAAAGTGTTTTGACTGATAAGAAGACTAGAGGTATCTTTGGTGAGACAAACCTTAACTATATTTTAGATAGTGTTTTTGGAGTTAATGATAAGATTTATAGAACTCAGTATACAATGAGTAATGGTTATATTGCTGATGCGATTCTTTTTGCACCGGCACCTTTAGGAACGATAGCAATAGATTCTAAGTTTCCACTTGAACATTATCAAATTATGACAGATATTAAACAAGATAAATCTGTAAGAGATGCAGCCACTAAAGCATTTAAAGCTGATGTTAAAAAACATATTGATGCTATAAGAACTAAATATATTATTCCTGGTGAAACTGCTAGTGAGGCTATTATGTTTTTGCCAGCTGAAGCAATATTTGCGGAGATAAACGCATATCATAATGACTTGATCGAATATTCATATAAATCTAAAGTGTGGATCTGTAGTCCAACAACTTTGATGAGTACTCTTACAACAATTGGAATGATTCTAAAAAATATGGAAAGAGATAAATATGCTAAAGTTATTCATGAAGAACTTAATAAGCTAGGAGCTGAATTTACTCGTTACCGTGATAGATGGGATAAGTTATCTAGAAGTTTAAATACAGTGTGTAAAGATGCAGAAGATATTCATACAACAACTGAGAAAATTACTAAGCGTTTTGCTTCAATTAGTAACGTTAATTTAGAACTAGAAAATAAAGAATAAGTGTAAAATCCAATTATTTCCTATAAGTAATTGGTTTTTTTATGATATACTTGTGATATAAGGAGTAGATATAATGGAATTTATTGAATTAAAAGATGTCTATAAAGTATATAAAAATGGTGTTACTGGGCTTGCAGGAGTTAATTTACAAATCAAAAAAGGTGATTTTGTTTTTATAATTGGTTCTACTGCTAGTGGTAAAAGTACCCTTATTAAAACTTTATATAGAGAAGAAAAAGTTACTAAAGGATCTGTTTACGTTGGTGGAGTAAATGTATCTAGACTTAAGAATAATAAAACTTATAAATTAAGAAGAAAGATTGGTATTGTATTTCAAGATTATAAGTTACTACCAAAACTTACTGCTTATGAAAATGTAGCATATCCACTAGAGAGTTATGGTATGAGTGCATCAGAAATTAGACCAATGGTTCTTGCAGCACTTAAACAAGTTGGGTTAAAAGATAAGACTAGAAGTTTTCCTCATCAACTTAGTGGTGGTGAGCAGCAAAGAGTTTGTATTGCTAGAGCAATTGTTAATAAACCTAAGTTACTTTTATGTGATGAACCAACTGGTAATTTAGATCCGGAAACAAGTAAAGAAATTATGGATGTTATTGAAAATATTAATAAAGAACTTGGGACAACAGTTGTAATGGCTACGCATGATAAAGAGATTGTTAACAGGATGAAGAAGAGAGTAGTAGTAGTTTCTAATGGACTTATTGAAGGGGACTACTTGAAAGGAAGTTATAAAGTAAATGAAAGTAATTAGAATAATTGGTAGAAGTATTACTAATGCTGGTAAGAGTATTGCTCGTAATTTTAGTTTAAGTATGGCATCTATTACTTGTACAATCATAACTTTGATATTAGTATCCTTAGGTGTTTTAGTATCTTATAATGTAAATAACATAACTAAAGATATTGAAAAAGAACTTACTATTGTTGTTTTTATGAAGAAAGAAACGACTAAAGAAGAACTTAATAAAACTAAAGATGCACTTAGTAAGATAGATAATGTAGCAGATGTAAAATATACTTCTAAAGATGATATAAAAAATAATATGGCTAGTGAGTATCCTTCATTTTCTAAGATGATGGAGTCATGGACTGATGTTAATAATCCATTTCAGGACTCATATATAGTTAGTGTTAAGGATGTAAGAGATATTAATGAGACGGTTACTACTATTAAAAATTTAGATAATGTTGATATAGTTAAATATAGTGAGAGCATGGTAGGTGAACTTATTAATATATTTGATGCTATTAAAACAGGTACTGTTTGTTTAGTAGTTGGTCTTGTTCTTGTTACAGCTTTCTTAATTAATAATACTATTAAGATAACTATTTTTTCAAGAAGAAATGAAATAGATATAATGAGATTAGTTGGTACTAGTAATACAGTTATTAAGTTACCATTCTTATTTGAAGGTTTGTTTATTGGTGTGCTTGGTGCTATAATTCCAATTCTTGTTACAATATTTGGCTATACATATATTTATAATGCAGTATCTTCTCTAGGAACAAGTAATATTTTGAGTATTATTAAGTTAACTAGTCCAGAACTTATTGTATATAAAACAAGTTTATTTATATTAATTATTGGTGCGGTTGTTGGTATGTTTGGTAGTGTTAAAGCCGTTAGAAAGTATTTGACAGTATGAGAAAGAAAGTATTAGTCTTAATTGTAGCGTTTATTTTATTTGTCCCATATATTAATGTTAGTGCTTCTAGTAGTGCTAATACTATTGCTGAACTTAGAAAAGAGATTGCGGCTTTAAAAGCTAAGAAGAAGGCACAAAATAGTGCTAAGAGTCAGACACAAAGCCAGATTAATGCTACAACTAATTCGTTAAATAAAACGAAAGATGAGATTACTGAGGGAAGAAAGCAAATAGAAGAAGCAAAGGTTCAGGTTGAAAAACTTAATAAAGATATTAAAGATGGGGAAGAAAATATTAAGAATTTGCTTAATTCTGAACAAATAAATAGTGCTGATAATGCTTATTTAGATTATATATTTAAAGCAGAGAGCTATGCTGACTTTGTTTATAGATATACTATTATTAAACAAGTTATAGATTATAATAAAGACCAGATTGCTTTATGGCAAGATAAAATAAGTGATAATGAACAGTTACAAGCAGATTTAGCAAATAAAGAAGTAGAACTTAATAATAAGGTGGCTTCTTATGAAAGTGATATTGATAAATTAGGAAATAAATTAAGTGAGTATTCTGATATAGTTATGGATATTCAAGATGAAATTGATTCAACACAAGAACTTTTAAATTATTATGTTAATTTAGGTTGTGGGGAGAATCAAAATATTTATGAGTGTATATCTGTTAAAGGTGATACAATGTTTAGAAAACCTTTAGTTAAGGGAACTATTACTAGTTATTTTGGTTATAGAGTTAACCCTTTAACAGGTAAGGGAACTAAATTTCATAGTGGTACTGATATTGGTGGTAATTCAGAGGGAACAAATGTTTATGCAACAGCGAATGGTACAGTTGGTAAGATAATTAGAAAAGCTAGCTGTGGTGGTAATCAGGTTTATGTATGGCATACTATTGGTGGTAAGAAATATACAAGTTTATATATGCATTTATTAACAATTAATGTTAGTATTGGAGATAAAGTAAACTCTAATACAGTTGTTGGTACTGTTGGTGGTGGTAGAGGTACTTGGGCTTGGGAGACTTGCTCTACAGGAGCACATCTACACTTTTCAGTAGCAACGGGTTGGTATGGAGATAAAAATTCTTATTTATCATATAGTAGTTTCTTAGCACATCTAATAGATTCTAAAGATGTAGCAAAATTACCAGATAAAGGTAAATGGTGGTATTCTAGATAATGCCACTTTTTTTATTATTTTACGCTTACTTTTGCTTATTTTCTTGCTAAAAACATAATATTATTATATGATACAAATGGGTGAAGAAAAAATGAAAAACGTAGTAGTTTTTGGTGGTGGGACTGGTTTGTCTCATATTTTAAAAGGATTAAAACTATTTCCAGTAAATGTTACGGCAATTATTTCAGTAAGTGATAATGGTTCATCAACTGGGATTTTAAAGAAAGAATTAAATATTCCAGCAATAGGGGATATTGGAACTGTTATGATTAGTATGGCGAATACTAATGATGATGTAAAAAAATTACTTAAATATAGATTTAAAAATGGTAGTTTAGAAAATCATGCAGTAAAAAACTTTTTATTAGCAGCAATGTATGATATTAAAGGTAATTTAACAGATGCTATTGAAGTATTATGTAATTTATTAGATATTAAGGGAACTATATTACCGATTAGTGATGATGTTATAGAAATAGTAGGTCATTATAACGATGGTAAAAAGATTGTTGGTGAAGAACAGATAACTAAGAATGGTGAGCCGATTAAAGAACTTACTTATAATAAAAAGATTAAAGTAAATAAAAAGGTATTTACGGCGATAGATGAAGCAGATCTTATAATATTTAGTCCTGGTTCTTTATATACGAGTGTTCTTCCTCATTTAATTATTCCATCAGTTGCTGAGAGAATAAATAATAGTAAAGCAAAAACTATGTATGTTTGTAATTTATTTACTCAGCCAGGAGAAACAGATAATTTTGGCGTATCTGATCATTTAAAGGTATTAGAAAAATATGTTAGAGTAGATGCAGTTATAGCAAATAATGCTAAACTTCCTCGAAAAGAACTTAAAACATATATGACTACGGAACAAAAAGATCAAGTTAAGTTAGATACTAAAAAAGTTAAAGAAATGGGTACGGAACTTATTTCTGATGATATTTTTGTTTTAGAAGATAATATTATAAGACATGATGCTTTGAAGACGGCTTATTTGATATTCTCTTATTTAATGAGGAGTGATAATAAGTGACGTTTACGACTCAGATAAAAGAAGAAATTACTAAAGAAGAAAATAATAATATTGAAGATTTAACATCTCTATGTACTTATTTAAAGTTTAATGCTACTTTAGAAGAGGATAAGATGACAGTTATGGTTGTTAATGCTTCAGTAGCAAGATGGATATTTAAGTTATTAAAAACTAACTATAATGTATTAATTAAACTAACAACAAGAACTATGAAAAGATTTAAAGCAAGAAACCTTTATATTCTAGAGGTTAAAGAGAAGTTAGATTTAATTTATAAAGATATAGATAATATATTTAAAGAGATAAGTACATCTAGTGATGAAGAGAAGAAGGCTTTTTTAAAAGGAATGTTTCTTGCTTGCGGAAGTATTAATGATCCTAAGAAGAATCAATATCATTTAGAGTTTTTAGTAAAAGAAGAAGAAGATGCTAAATTAATAGATGATTTACTTAATAGTTTAAAGATTAAAAGTAAAGTGTTAAAAAGAGATCGAGAATACATGGTATATGTTAAATCTAGTGAGAATATTTCTGATTTTATTAAGTATTTAGGAGCATTTAATGCGTTATTTTATTTTGAAGATATTAGAATATATAAGGACCATAAGAATATGGTTAATAGATTAAATAATTGTGAGCAAGCTAATGTTGAAAGAACTTTAAAATCTAGTAAAACTATATTAGATAATATTAAATATTTAGAAGATAATGATTTATTAATGCTATTAGATGATAGAAGCAAAGAAATAATAGAATATAAGAAGAAATATCCAGATACTAGTTTAGGGGAACTAGCAGATATTATTACAATGGAGACTAATAAATCAATAACAAAGTCAGGGATTAATCATCACTTTAGAAAGATTAATGCCTTAGTAAAAAAAGCAAAAGAAAACCACGAATAGGTGGTTTTTATGTTGAAAAAAACTTTATATTATTTTATAATTTATTTTAGAGGATAGGTGCTTAATATGGAAGAATTAGAAAAGAATATTAATAAAAGAAAAATATATATAAGTTTATTAG
>OJAW01000132.1_pt1 | contig 58593 bp, 51 predicted proteins | sample 1589151 | NCBI WGS metagenome assembly OJAW01 (sample SAMN03283290) | human gut metagenome | biome: human-associated habitat; material: feces | host: Homo sapiens | place: Peru | collected 2012
CACATGCCTTTCACGCATGCATTTATGGGTTCGAACCCCGTACGGGTCACCAATTGAAATTTACTCACTTCGGTGAGTTTTTTTGTGTCTTAAATTATTAAAGACTTTGCCATCTTTAAACAAGCTGGCCCAAACTTACCATCTTCCTTTAAACCAAATCTCTTCTGATAAGCTAAAACAGCCCTTTCAGTTTTTCTACCAAAAGAATTATCTACTGCTAAATTACTATTCATTGACCAATTTAAAAACCTTTGAATCAAACCAACATTCTTATTTTTATTTCCACGTTTCCATCCCCAAATACCAAGTCTTAATTTAGGTAAATCATACATATAAGTATCTTGATCATAAATAGCCCTAGTTAAAAAAGAAGTTGGATTAATTCTTTTACGGGAACTATAACCAGTAGAAACCTCAAAATGCAAATGCTTACCATAAGCTCTACCACTATTACCCATATAACCCAATATAGTTTCTTGATTAACATTATCACCCTTACGAACTAAAATACCTTTTTTTAAATGAGCATATCTAGAAAACATCCCATTTGGATGACGAATATAAACATAATTACCCCAAGACTTACTACCACTACTTCTAGTATTATTATCAAGTCCATCAACAACCTCATAAACAACCCCAACACAATTACTATAAATAGGAATATCACCTTCACCCTTAAAAAAGCCCAAATCAACCCCATTATGACCATTTCCATAAGAATTAGTAATTCTCTTCATTCCATTTTCAATAACCCTAAAATCCATATAAAACCTCCTAATAATAAAGTATTCAAAAAAGAATAAAACGGCACGGCACAAAAAAAAGCACCTAAGGTGCTTATCTTGATAATTTTGTTACATTAAGTTCATAAGATTCGTTAATTACTTCACCAGATTTAGTTGTAGCTTCAATTACAAAATATAAATTGTTAAGATTCTTAATCTTTTCACTATTAAAGTATTTATCATTTTTAGGTAATTCAGTTACATTAAAAGCACTTAATCCTTCTAATACACTCTTTAAAGAATAACCTTCTTTATCTTCATCAGATATCACAACTAATTCTTTTAAACTATCATTAACTTTAACATAATAACCAATTTTATATTTAGTTACTGCTTGATCTTTTAAAGGTAGATAAGTTATATCACTACCTTCAAAGATATTAATATCATAATTTAAACTAACTACTCCATTATATATAGTTACATACTTACCACTACCATTAAACATAAAAGTCTTACTTGACTTCATTAAATGACTACAAAAGAATATAAGTACTAAAACTAATATAATTAAACTTATAATAATAACATTATAAGAATTAAAAAACTTTACATCTTTCTTTTTATTTAACTTCTTCATTTTAACCTCCCAATACAATCTCTAAAGTTTTAGTCTGGTCTATTACTTCACCAGCATTTATATTTACTGAAGTAACATTTCCATATCCACTAACATTATAAGATAAATTAAGTAATTTTGCTAGTGTTATTACTTCATTTTTAGTCCATCCTATTACATTTGGCATTGTATAACTATTACCATTTGTTTTTAAGAACACTTTACTTCCTTGAAGAACACTTACATCTTTTCTTGGATATTGTTCTGTAATAAATTCTCCATCACCAACAACAATAGGAGTAAGTCCAAATGATTCTAATTTACTTGTTACCTCATTTGGTGTCATTGTAATATAATTAGCAATTTTAACTATCTTATTACTATCTTCATCTGATTTTCTTAAATTTAAATTTTTATATTTAGCAACTGATTCTACTACTTCTTTAATTACACTACCCATATAAGAACCAGATGATTGTAATCTTTTAATTGATACATAAATTATATATTCAGGATCATCTTTAGGAAACATTCCGGCAAATGATCTAATATTATTAAAGTTGCCACTTGCGTATTTACCAGATGCTGTTGTGTATTGTGCTGTACCGGTTTTACCAATTAATCTAACTTGATCAGTTTGATATTTTTTACCGGTCGCAACGTGATCATTTCCATTAACAGTCATATCCATAAGTTCAATAATTTTATTAACAGTATTTTCACTTACGGCTCTACCTAATTCTGTTCTTTTTCCTTCATAAATAGTTTCTCCAGTATTTGGGTCAACTATTTTTTTAACTATATATGGTTTTAAAACTATTCCTTTATTACTTATTGATGTTAGTGCCTGAATGTTTTGAATAGGTGTTGTCGTAATACCTTGTCCATAAGAAGCACTTGCAAGTTCAGATTTATAAAAGAAATCTAATTTACCACTTAACTCGTTTGAAAGCTCAATTTTTGTCTTAGAACCAAAACCAAACTTTTCATAATAATCTAGTAATTTATCTTTACCAACTTTTTCGGCTAATTTAACAGCCGCAACATTTGAAGAATACGTAAAACCAACATCATAGCTAATCTTACCCCATCCTTTTCTATTCCAGTCACTAATAACATAATCATCTACAACAATATTACCAGAATCATATAAATCATTACCATTATAATTACCAGTATCTATTGCTGCCATAAATGAATAAATTTTCATAGTTGAACCTGGTTCATATGTATAACTAACTAAAGGATTATTATAATCTGAAATATTTAATTTATTTGGATCAAAACTAGGTGTTGATGCTGAACCAACAATTGCTCCTGTTTTAGCATCAGCAATTGTTAAAGTAGCCCAATCAATTCCTACTTCTTCTAACTTATCCATCGCATTTTCTAAATATAATTGAATTTTAGAATCTAAAGTTAAATAGATTTCTACACCATCTGTTGCTGGATCTTCAACTTCAGGAGTATTAGCTATCTTATATCCATAAGCATCTTTTTGATAAGTAAGTTTTCCATCAGTACCAGTTAATTGCTTATTATATTTTCCTTCAATACCTAATTCACCAACTATTGAACCATCATCTTTTCTTACCGCATATCCTAAAATATAAGAAGCAAAATCACCATTAGGATAATCTCTTTTAGTACTTTTAATAAAATCAATTCCTGGTAAGTTTAAAGCATCTATTTCTTGTTTTAATAACTCACTAATATTATAACCACCTGGTCTAAGTTCAACTTGATAAGCATCTCTACTAAGCATTTTAACTAAAGTTTCAACCTTCATATTTAATAAAGGACTTAACTTTTCTGCTGTCATTTGTTTATCTACTACATGTTGAGGATTATCTGGATCAGTTGTTCTTGATTCAGCTAAATACGCAATAACTGTATAACTTCTAACATTTTGTGCAAGTACTTCATTATTAGCATCATATATAGTACCTCTTGTTGCAGTTATCTTTTTAGTTGCAGTAGTTCTTGATAAAGCAAACTTCTTTAAATCAATTCCATCTACATTAGTAGAAACTGCTACATATAAAAGCTTAACAATAATTATTGCAAACAAAAAAGCAACTCCAAGCATAGTAAATTTATTAATTGATATGCTTTTGTTACTTTTCTTCACTTTTCATCACCTATATTTATTTTATCACAACTATATTTTCATTTTGATACTTTAAGCCAAATTCTTTTGCAATATCTTGAATATTTGACAAACTAGCAAGTTCATTTATCTTCATATTAATACTTTCATTAATACTTTCTTGCTTATCTATCTTCTTTTTCATTCTTTCTACTTCAATATTACTTTCAGATAACACACTCTTAGAGTATACAACTAGAATTGGACTAGAAACTACAAGCAACACTAAAATTGTAATTAATAATCTATCAATACCATGTAACTTAACTTTTTTTCTAGTCTTCTTCATATTTATACCCTTTCTATTATTCTTAATTTAGCACTTCTGCTTCTACTATTTTCTTCTAGTTCATTATCACTAGGTAAAATAGGTTTTTTATTTATAAGTTTAATTAAAGGTTTATATTCATCAGGAATTTCTGGTAATCCTTTAACTAAATCATCAACTTCACTATATTTTTTAAATGTTTGTTTAACTATTCTATCTTCTAAAGAATGAAAAGTAATTACTCCTATTCTTCCACCAACCTTTAGCATCATAATAGCATCTACTAAAGCTTTAGTTAAAACATTTAATTCATCATTTACTTCAATTCTAATTGCTTGAAATATTTGTCTTTCTGGATGATTAGTAATAAAGTATTTAAAAGGTACCCCTTTTTTAATAGCTTCTACTAACTCTAATGTTGAATTAATTTCTTTCTTTTGTCTTTCTTTAACAATTGATTTAGCTATACTTCTTGAATATTTTTCTTCTCCATATTTAAAAAATATATCTGTAAGTTTATCTAAACTATAGTTATTAACTATCATTTTAGCATCTACTTCTTTACCTAAATCCATTCTCATATCAAGTGGTGCATCTTGCATAAATGAAAATCCTCTTTCTTTTTCATCAATTTGAGGACTAGATAAACCTAAATCAAAAATTATTCCATCAACTAAAGTTATTCCCTCTTCAGTTAATTTTTCTTTCAAATGTTCAAAATTAGAATAAATAATTTTGAAATTATCACTTATCTTTGATAATTCACTTTGGCTATAATTTATAGCTTCCATGTCTTGATCAAAGGCGAAAAGAAAACCCCTTCTTACTCGCTTTAATATTTCTTTTGAGTCTCCTGCATAACCTAGTGTTGCATCTACATATATTCCATCTGGCTTGATGTTTAATCCATCTATAAGTTCACTCTTAAGTACACTATAATGTTTCATAATCATCTGCCTTAAATAAGTTTTCTGCAATGTCTGCTAAGCTATCTTCATTTTCCTCAAAGAAATTACACCATGAATCCTCACTCCATATTTCAAGTCGATCATTAGCGCCGATTATAACACATTCTTTAGTTAAATCGGCGTAACGAACGAGTGGGGAGGTAATGTTTATTCGACCTTGTTTATCGAATTCACATTCTGCAGCGCCTGATAGGAAGAATCTTGTAAAATTGCGGGCATCTTTATTTGTAAATGGTAGGCTTCTTAAACGTTTAACTATTTTCTCCCATTCAGTAAGAGAATAAACGAATAAACATTTTTCTAAGCCACGGGTGATTACAAACTTCTCTCCTAGTTCATATCTGAACTTAGAAGGAATTATTAATCTGCCTTTATCATCAATATTATGATGAAATTCTCCCATTAACATTTTAATCCCCCACTTTCTTCCACATCATGCCACCGTCTACCATTATAATACACCAAACTAACATAATCCGCAAGGAAAAATTTTTATTAATAAAAAAAATATGTCATTTGACACATTTTTATGTAAAGTTATTTCTTATCGTTAGTTAAAGTTCTTCCGCCTTTTAGATTCACAGTTTTTGTTTTTAAATCTTCAGCAAGTTCTTCTAAAGTTTCACCTTTAGCCCCAGCATCTTCTAAATATTTTCTTGCAAGTATTCTTGTATGTTCAGAATATTCTTTAACATCTTCATCATTTAATAAAGCATTAACCATTTCTAAAGCCTTTTCAAATTCAAGCATTTCTTCTTCGGTAACAACTTTTTCATCATCTTTTTCAAGTTGCTTTTGAAGTTTAATACTTGTTATTTCTTGATATTGTTTAACACGTCTATCTACACTTTCACCTTTTTTAATAACACTGCCAATATAATCAGCCACTTCATTAGAGCTTTTTTTAATAAGAGTATGTAAATAATATTGAATGGCAACTAAAATTCCTGCTAAAACAAAACTTCCTAAACCTGTTAAAATTGCAGCAACAATTAAAGATAATTTAAATATTATATCACATATTCTATTATGTTTATTTTCAATTTCACCTATTTCTTTTAAAGACATATAAAATTTAAGTAACTCGAAATTAACTACTTCAACATATAAATCTAAATCTATAAGTTCATCTAGGCTATGTTTATCACCACTATATAATTGATCACTGATATAATCTAACTTTCTATTTAAAGAATCTAAGTAATTATCACAACCATGTAATATCTCAAGTTTTGTAACATTCTCCTTATCCATAATAAAGCCTCCTTAAAAATTTCAATTATTATAATTCTAATTAAGGGTTATGTCAACAAAAAAAGGACCCTAAATCCTATTTATCAATCCCACTAAATTGTGAATTATAAAGTTTAGCATAGAATCCATTTTTTTGTAATAGCTCTTCATGAGTACCTTGTTCGATAATATTACCATGAGCCATAACTAATATTAAATTAGCATTCTTAATTGTTGATAATCTATGAGCAATAATAAATGAAGTTTTACCTTTAGTAAGTTCATCCATAGCTTTTTGAACTAACTCTTCTGTTCTTGTATCAACGTTACTAGTCGCTTCATCTAAAATTAAAAATGGTGCATTTTTAATCATACCACGAGCTATTGTAAGTAATTGTCTTTGTCCAGCTGATACACTATCATTGTCAGAAATAATTGAATTATATCCTTCCGGTAATGTTTTAATAAAATGATTAACCCCAACTATCTTACATACTTCTTTAACCTGATTATCATTAATATTTTTACGGTTATAAACAATATTATCTTTAATAGTACCTTCAAATAACCAAGTATCTTGTAAGACCATTGTAAATAAATCATGAATATTTTTTCTCGTTAAATCATGAATACTTACTCCATCTATTAAAATATCTCCACTATCAATATCGTAAAATTTCATAAGTAAATTAACTAAAGTTGTTTTTCCAGCTCCAGTTGGTCCAACAATAGCCACCTTTTCTCCTGGGTTAGCTACTGCACTAAATCCTTTAATAGTTGGTGTCTCATTTCCATCATAAGTAAAATTAACATTTTTAAATTCAATCTTACCTTTAACATCTTCTAACTTTAATTTATTCTTAATCATTGATTCATCAGCTAGTTCTTCTTCATCAAATATTTCAAATACTCTCTCTGATGCAGCTGCTGTTGATTGTAAACTACTCATTGCTTGCGCAATTTGAGTAAGTGGACTTGAGAATAATCTAACATAAGTAATAAAAGCTACAATAACTCCAAAAGTAATATAACCTTTCATTGTTAATATTGCTCCTACTATACATACTGATACATAACCTAAATTACCCATAAATCCCATCATTGGATGCATTAATCCTGATAAGAATTGACTCTTTAAATTAGCGTCATATACCCTACTATTATAATCATTAAATTTACGCTTAACATCACTTTGACCATTATAAGCTTTAACCACATTTAATCCTGAATAAACTTCTTCAATATGACCATTTAAATTACCTAATTCAACTTGTCTTCTCATAAAATATTTTTGACTCTTACCTAAAATCATAAACATAAAGATAAAACCAAATAAGGAAGAAACAATTGCAGTTACTGCCATAATCCAGTTAGTATAAAACATCATAAAAGTAGCACCTAAAAATAATGTAATCGCACTAACTAAAGTAGATAAAGAATCATTTAAAGTCGAAGCTATTGTATCAATATCATTAGTTACCCTTGAAAGTAAATCACCAAAAGCATGATTATCAAAATATTTTAAAGGTAATCTATTAATCTTTTCACTGATCTTAGTTCTTAATTTTCTTGCAAAATTATTCGAAACATTAACCATTAAAATTGCTTCACCATAAGTAAATAAAGCACTTATAAAATATAATACAAATAAAAATATTCCAATACTCTTAATCTTAACTAAATCAATTGAAGGCTCTATAACCTTTTTCATACTATCAGGCAGTTTATCTAAAGTACTATAAATCTTATTACCATCTTTAATATCTTTTAAATTCATTAAAGTACTTACTGACTTAATTTGATCTTCAGCTTTAATAACCACCCCATCAACTTCAAAATCATTAAATAATTTACTAACAACATTTATAGATAATTTAGAAGCATCCCCACTATTAATAAACTCACTAATACTATTTCTATCTTCTAAAGACAAACTTTTATCATCTAATAGTTTAATTAAATTATCTTCACTAAAACTCTTCATCATATTAGTAGTAATTAATTTTAAATTATCACTATTAATTTTTAATCCTGCACTTATTTCATCTGTAAGTTTAGCTAAATATTTAGGTGCATTAATAGATATAATTGAACCTATTGCTGCAAATATTAAGCCTAAAATAACGCTTACTTTAAAGGCATTTAATTCTTTTAATAATCTTAAAATAGCAGACTTAAAATTCTTTGGTTTTTCAAATCTACCATTTCCAGGACAATGTCCTCTTCTCGGAGTAACTTTATTTTCTTTTTCATTCTTAGGCATTTTCTAGTTCCTCCTTTGATAATTGTGATAGGGCTATTTCCCTATACACTTCACAATTTTTAAGTAACTCTTTATGAGTTCCCATTCCTACACATTTTCCTTCATCTAATACGATAATCTTATCAGCATTTAAAATGGTTCCTATTCTTTGAGCAACAATTAAACTAGTTGCATCTTTTGTATATTTTTTAAGTTCTTTTCTAAGTACTGAATCAGTTTTATAATCTAAAGCTGAAAAAGAATCATCAAAGATATATATTTCTGGTTTTCTGGCAATCGCTCTAGCTATTGCTAATCTTTGTTTTTGTCCACCAGACACATTCGTACCACCTTGAGCTATATGGCTATCATAACCTTCATCCATCTTAGTAACAAAGTCCTCAGCTTGAGCTACCTTAATAGCTTCTTCAATTAATTTATTATTCTTTTTACCCTTACCATTTTCTCCATAACTAACATTATATTTAACACTACCATTAAACATAACTGCCTTCTGAGGAACATATCCTAAAATATTATGTAATGAATTTTGATTATAATCTTTAACATTAATTCCATCAACTAATACTTCACCAGAAGTAACATCATAAAATCTCGGAACTAAATTAATTAAGGTACTCTTACCACTACCAGTAGATCCTATAAAAGCCACTACATCACCTTTATTAACTTTAAAAGATATATCCTCTAAAACATATTCTTCTGCATTAGGATACTTAAAATAAACATGTTTAAATTCAACTGTACCTTCTTCATTACCCTTTTTAACATTACCATCTAAAATACTATCAACTGTATCTAAAACTTCATTAATACGATTAGCTGATACATTAGCTCTTGGCATAATTGTAATAATCATTGCTATCATTAAAAATGACATAATAACTTGCATCGCATATGAAGAAAAAACAACCATCTCACTAAATATCGTAAGTTTATCGGCCATTGCACTTTCTGCAATTAAAAATGCTCCCATAAAATAAATAGACATTGATAAAACATGCATAACTAAATACATCATTGGTTGCATAATTGAAAAAGTTCTTTGATTAAATAATTGTTGATTAGTAAGTCTATTATTTACATCATTAAACTTACCTTCTTGATACTTTTCTGCATTAAAAGCTCTAACAACTCTAATACCAGTTAAATTCTCTCTAGTTACTCCATTTAACTTATCAATTAATTTTTGAACAATCTTAAATTTAGGCATAACTATAACTGTAAGTATTCCAATGGTTGTAAGTAATACTACTACTGCAATTCCAGTTGCTAAACTCCATTGCCAATTTTTGTTTAATATTTTAGTAACCGCTATAACCGCTGTAACAGGAGCCTTAATTAATAATTGCATCCCCATTCCTAAAACCATTTCTAATTGAGTAATATCATTAGTAGTTCTTGTAATTAAACTACTAGTATTAAATGCTTTAACATCTTGCATTCCCATACTTAAAACTTTATTAAACAGTTTATTTCTTGTATTAAGAGAAAAATCACTAGTAACTCTAGCAATCAAATAACCAACTAAAATACTAATTAACATACTCCCAAAAGCACAAGCAAGCATATAACCACCATTAAGTAATATCTCACTCATCTTACTACCTTCAGTTTGTACTAACATTGTAATTTTAGACATATAATCAGGCATCGTTAATTCTAAATTAACACCTAAAATAATAAATACAACTGCAACTAAAAAAAGACAAATATCCTTCTTAGTTAAATTTCTAAATAACTTTAACATACATTTTCCTTTCAAATAAATTAACCCGTATTCACACTAGATACAATTTTAAATCATAAAATTTTTAAAGTCAACAAGATTTAAAAAGACTGTTACTTACAAAAAACAGCCTTTTTATTTTCCCATTTAATACAAACATTCTCATTATAATCAGTCTTTGTTCTAGGATCAATTTGTTTTTCAATATATTTTTTATCATATAAATCTTTAAGGGTAATTTCTCCCTCACACTTTTTTTCTAAATAACAATTCTTAGCAGATTCTAATATTTTATTATTAACAACTAACAACTCTTTCTCATAATGAGAATTCATATTTTTATATGCTGCCAGAATAAATAAAATTACTATAAAGAAAGCTACAAATATTATCATTAAATTAGTTTTCTTTTTTTCCATAATAATTCTTTATAAATTCCTCTCTATATTCTAAAATATTATCATTTTTTATTGCTTCTCTTAACTCTTTAGTTAAATTAACTAAATAATTAATATTATGAATTGATAATAATCTTGCTCCAAAAGTTTCTTCAGCGTTTATTAAATGTTTTATATATGCTTTTGTATAATGTTTACAAGCATAACAATCACATTCTTCACTTATTGGTGTAAAATCTTCTTTATATTTAGCATTCTTTAAATTAATCTTTCCATATTTAGTTAAGGCATGTCCATGTCTTGCTAATCTAGTTGGACTAACACAATCAAAGATATCTATCCCTCTAATTACATTTTCTACTAAATCAATTGGATCTCCTACTCCCATTAAGTATCTAACTTTATCTTCAGGTAAATATTTAGTACTCATTTCAACCATTTTATACATTGTTGGTTTATCTTCTCCAACACTAGTTCCACCTATTGAATATCCATCAAATCCTATTTTAACTAGTTCTTCAGCACAATGTTTTCTTAATTCTTCGTACTCTCCACCTTGCACAATTCCAAACAAACTTTGTCTTGGATTATTAAAGACATCCTTACCTCTTTTAGCCCATCTTAAAGTTCTTTCAACACTTTGTTTGCAATAATCATAAGTAGCTGGCCATCCAATACACTCATCAAAACTCATTGCAATATCACTATCTAATTTATTTTGAATCTCAATAGATTTTTCTGGAGTTAAAAATAAAGCATCCCCATTATATTGATTTTTAAACTTAACTCCTTCTTCACTAATATCTTTTCTTTTAGCTAAACTAAATACTTGAAATCCACCAGAATCAGTTAAAATTGGACCATCCCAATTCATAAACTTATGTAATCCTCCAGCTTTATCAATAATATCTTCACCAGGTCTAAGCCATAAATGATAAGTATTAGCTAAAATAATTCCGCAATCAATTGCCTTAAGTTCTTCAGGAGCTAAAGTCTTAACCGTAGCTTGCGTTCCAACCGGCATAAACATTGGAGTTTCATATTCTCCATAATTAGTTTTAATCTTACCTAAACGAGCTTTAGTATTTTTTTCAGTTTTTAATAAAGTGTATTCAATTTTCATGTCCATCACCAATGAAAATTATACCAAATATTTACCTAAAAATAAAGAAATGATTAACATTATTATAATGTATAAAATACTAATTTTATCAAAAACAATCTTTAAATAATTATTGACTTATGTTATTATAAATACATGGATAAGATAATATTTAAAGTAGGTAAAAATTTATTAACAATTGATAAATATACTAAAGATATTAAAGTAGATTTAAATAACACTAATGTAATTGATACTAAAGAAATAATTTTTAGTACTGATTATATTAAAAATAATCTTGAACTAGTATCTTCTTTTTTAAATGTTATTATTATTAAACAGAATATTAAAAAAACTATTATTAAAGATTATGATATTATCTTAAATTCATTAGATGTGTTAAGTCATATTCCTAATATTAAAGATATTTATATTAAACCAGATAAAAGAATTAATTATGACATCTTTATGAAACTTCTAGATAATAGATACATTGAAACATTAAATGTATTTGATATTGCCCCTGTTCTTTTAGAAAGATTAGATAAGAATAACAATCTAAAAATAACAATTCGCAGTGAAATACTATTTGTAAGTAATTTCTTAAATATTAATAATATCAATACCTACAGTGATATCTTTTATAAAAAAAGTATTCTAATTAATAATTTCACTAATGAAGATCAAGATGACTTTAAATCATTTATTAAGATAAATAAATATTTAAAAACTATTGAAATAAAAAATTTTAATAAAGAATCATTTAACTATATATTAGATACCTTAATAAGTAATAAAAAGATTAATACTAAAATTATTATTAATGAAAATAATAATATTGATGATATTTATAAAGTAATATCTGAATATAAAAAGAAACATGAAAAAATTCTAAACAACTATAACATTACTTTTAAAATAAATTATAGTAAAGATTATAAAGAAAAGAATTTCCTAAAACAATTAAATTTAAATATTATTAAGTTTTCACTAATTTGTGTTATCTTAGCAGTTACTTGTATGCTTGGTTATAATGTTTATGAAAATTATCGTGATAATCATAATCAAGAAAATATTGAAACTGATCTTAATAAAATATTAATTGACGCCACACCATCAATGCCAGCAACAACTAAACCTGGTGATACAACTAAAATAACAACTACTACTATTTATGATATTAAATATGAAAAAGTTTTTGACAAATTACTAACAATTAACCCTGATACAGTTGGTTGGTTGACAGTTAATAATACTAATATTGATTACCCTGTAGTTCAAAAAGATGATAATGATTATTACCTAAAAAGAGACTATTATCGAAATAAAAATCGTCATGGTTGGATCTTTATGGACTATCGCAATAACATAGATGAACTAAGTAAAAACACTCTAATTTATGGTCATAATCTAGCTAATCAAAAAATGTTTGGAACCCTAAGATATACATTAAATAGTTACTGGTATAAAAAAGCTAAAAATCAAATTATAACTTTTAATACAACTAAAGAAAATATGAAATGGCAAATATTTTCAATCTATAAAATTCCAGTTACAACAGATTATTTAGAAACTGATTTTAACAGTGATGGTGATTACTTAAGTTTCTTAAATATGCTTTCTAAAAGAAGTATTTATGACTTTAAACAAACATTAACTGCTGAAGATAAAATTTTAACATTATCAACTTGCTCTAACGGTACTAAAAATCGTTTAGTAGTTCATGCTAAATTAATAAAAGAGGATTAACTAATCCTCTTTATTTTGTTTGTCTTTAATTTCTTGTAATAATTCTCTCATTTGTTTATATTCTTCTAAAGTAAACATATCAGATAAATCTTCTTTTTCTTCTTTAGGTTGTTCCTTTTCAACTACAATATATTCAATCTTAGGTTCTGGTATAAGTTCTTTTTGTCTTAATTCTTCTATTGTACTTGGAAGCTCTGGAGCTTCATAAAAGTTAACTGATTTATCATCTTTATGAATAATTTTATTTATAATCTTATAAAGAATTAAACCAACAACCCAAACTATAAATATTAAAATAGATAACTCAAATAAAACCATTAAATTTTCATTTGAATAAATATTAATCTTATTAGATAAATCTATATTATTTTTAGATATTTGATCTAATATTAAGAAGAATAAAAATATATTAGTAGAAAACACAAATGTATTAATTATTCTTACTCTTTTATTAGTTTTTCTACTAATTAAACTAATAAATAATATTACTAAACTAACTATTAACATTATTATATATTCAAGAACACTTGGAAAATATATAATAGTCACAATATTCTTAAATATCGTATCAAAAATACTAAATAATGATGAAAAATAATTCTTAAGTAATAACCCTATAATAATTAAACTAACTATTAAATAAGCTATTTTAGTTCCCTTTTTCTTTTTAGATATTACATAAATATCTACTATCATAAGTAAAAATCCAAAAAGTAAAACTAAAAAAAGAGGTGATGAAAAGATAAGACTAAATATAGTTTTAATCTTATCCCATAGAGAAATCTCTACCATTTTCATCACCCCAACCTTTTTATTCTTTTATTCGAACTCTAAACTAGTTCACAAATATAAACTGTTTGAGTTTTACTATCATTTTTTGAACATGTAATTAATGTTAAAGTTGAAACATTTTTATTTCTTTGAATACTCACAGTACCTGTTTTTTCAACTTTATAAATTTTCTTAATTTTATAATGATATTCTTTATTTTTATAATTTACATAAATATCATCATTTGGTTGTAATTTATAAAGATTTTTAAAATAAGATATTGAGCTAGTACCTGAATGCGCAGCCAAGATCAAGTTACCATTCATTGAATTAGGATAACTTGAAGATGGATGTACATAAATATTCTTATTAACATTATTATACTTAGAATTAATATCAAAGAAACCTCTTTGTAAATTAATCTTTGGAATATTCAAAGTTCCAACATATAATCTTGATATATCTGTAGTAGTTTTCTTCTTAGTTGTTGTTGTAGTATTTTTTAATACATTTGATTTATCATCTTCCTCTTGTTTAACTTCAGGAACAGTATCTTCTTTTTCTTCTATTTCATCCGCTATAGAAACTACTTGATTATAATATTGTTCATTCATTTCATCAAATATTTCTAATTTAGTTGAATTAAAGTAAGTACTAAGAAGTAGACATAAACCAATAAATATTGTTAAAACACCAATTGTAACCTTAACATTTCTTTTCATTTTTAAATAACACAATTGCACCAGCAGCCAATGTTATTGTACCAATCACATAAGTTAGAGTACTTGTTAATCCAGTCTTAGGAACCACAATCTTTTCTTCTGGAGTATTATACATAATAACACCATTAGCTTTTAAAAATTCGCCAGCAGCATTTTTAATGTATAAATTATTTTCAGCATCAACTTTAATATGAATTCCTTCTTTATTTAAAACATATCCATTAGGAGCACTTTCTTCAATAAGAATATATTCTCCTTGTTCTAAACTTACATAATGTGATTCATTAGTTGTTGTCCAATGGTCAATTGTTTTCCCCTCTAAATCTTTAATAACTAAGACAGCACCACTAACATATTCATTAGTATTACTATCTAATTTTGTAATATTAATAGCTTCTTTAACTAAGTTAATCATTTTAACATAATCTACCTTAACATATTCCCCATTAGCATTCTTTTCATAAACACTACCATTTTCATCTAATTTGAAGTAAACAGAAGTTTTACTTAAGATATAACCTTTAGGAGCAATAGTTTCAGTTAAAGAATATTCACCAGGTTCTAAAACGATATATTTAGGTTCATTAGTACTTACCCAAGTTTCAATTGCATTACCTTTAGAATCTTTAACAATTAAAGTTGCACCTGGAATTTCCTTTTCACCAGTAATATCAGTTTTACTAATTCTTACTTTTAATTCAGCTTTATCTACCATTTTATAAGTAAATGAAGCATTATCACTATTTACATTAATTAACATTTTATCTGCTACACGATATCCATTAGGAGCTTTAGTTTCAACTAAAGTATATTTACCAACAGGAATATCTGTAAATGATTTAGCAGCATCAGTAGTAGTCCAAGATGCATAAGCATCATTACAAGTAGAATTTACACAATCACCTTTATATAAAGTTAATTCTGCTCCACTTACAAACTTACCACTTTCATCAACTTTATTAATAATTAATTTATTATGATGAATTTCTGGTCTAGTTAAAGTAAGTTCTTTACTATCAGATATATTATAAGTATCTGCAAAAATTTCACCATAAATAACTTTTTGCCATTGAGCATTTAAATAATAATCATATACTTTTTTAATTTTGTAAGTACCAGTTGAATTAATTTTAATTTTTACTGTTTGTCCAGGATTAACAGATGAAACTGGAACTTTAATTTGGAATGATATAACGCCATTTTTATCAGTTTTATTAATAATTTTTGATCCTTTAGGAGCACCAGTAATAGTTACATCATTCATTTTATTAGCACGATAATTAATTTTAATTAAACTTGAAATATAATTACCATTTTCTTCTTTAAATGTAACAGTATTTGTATCAAATTTAATATAACCTTTTTGTTGTTTATAATTTTTAGCACCATTTACTAAGTTATAAATTTTCTTACAAATATCATTTGAACTTGCATTATTAGTGATATATTGTTTTTGACTAGTAGTCAAGTTTTTATTATTTCCACTAACAATATCTTCATACCACCAAACAGCAATTTGCATAATATAGTAATCCTTTTTAGAATCACCAGTGTTAGGCTTATTTTCTAAAATATAAATAAATCCATCATTTACCTTACCATTAAGATACATAGTATAATCAGACCAATATCTTAGACCTTCGTTCTCACAATAAACCCATACGCCATTTTGTAATGGTTTTTGATGAACTACTGGTAAATTATGAACATATTTAGGTAATTCATAAATAGCCCATGTTCTAATAGTACTAGGAGCTGTAGTTGCAGCTTCTACTTTAGTATTTAATCCCATAAAAGATAAAATACCAACAAGAAAAATAAACATAATTTTCTTAAAATTTTTCATAACCAAAACCCTCTTTCTTTGTTTACGGGTGCTATTATAACATATTTTATCTAAAAAAGCAAATTATTGTTCTAGTTAGCGAGTATTATTAACAAAAATTGTACTTAAAATATGTCTCTGTACCCTTTCAAGTAATAATATCCATTGTTGCTATAGATTATACCACAAAAAAGGCTATTTTTCAATAGCCTCCCCATAAACAGTAGTTCCATCTACCTCAGTAATCTTAACTAAATAATCCTTATTATGCTCAAGTTTAACCTTAATATTAACCTTAATATAGTTAGAAGTATGTCCCGTAGAATGATCATCAAATACCTCTTCTACTAAAACATTTAAACATCTACCAATAAATTTAACATAATAATCATGTTCTAACTCATTAGATAACTCAATCATCTTATGGGCTCTCTCATCCTTTTCTTGATCACTAACTAAATTTTCCATTCTAGCAGCAACTGTTCCATCCCTTTTAGAAAAAGGAAATACATGAATCTTACCAAATTTAATTAATTTAGCGTTATTATAACTTTCTTCAAAATCTTTCTTAGTTTCTGATGGAAAACCCACAATTAAATCAGTCGTAATATTAATATCAGGTCTAACTTCTCTTAACTTATTAATAATTGAAATATATCTTTCCATATCATATTTACGATTCATTTTTTTCAAAGTATTATCACAAGCCGCTTGAACCGGTACATGCATATGATCACATAACTTCTTATTATTCTTAAATTCCTCTAAAAATTCATCATCTAACTCAGTTATTTCAATACTACTAATTCTAATTCTTTCTAAATTAGGATTCTTACTAATCTCTTTAATTAATTCAGTTAATCTTGGATAACTTCCCGTATGAATACCCGTTAAAACAATTTCTTTAAACCCATTATTAGCTAAATCATTTATTTCCTTAACTGCTACATCAAAATCTTTATTACGGATTGTACCTCTTAAATAAGGAATAATACAATAAGCACAATAATTATTACATCCATCTTGAATCTTAACAAAAGCTCTTGTTCTATCCTCATAATGATTAATAGTCATATCTTCAAAATCACTATGTAATAAATCATAAAAATTAGATACTCTCTTATGATCCTTTAAAAATTTTTCAACATAACTAACAATCTTAGTTTTATCTTTATTACCAATTAAAACATCAATACCTAACTCTTTTAATTCATCTTGATGATGTTGCGTACTACAACCACAAGCTACGATAACAGCCTCAGGATTTTCTCTTTTACATCTTCTAATAACTTTTCTACTTTTAGCATCGCTTTGATTAGTAACAGAGCAAGTATTAACAACCACTACATCTGCATCAGCAACATCTTCAGCTAAAGTATAACCACTATTTAAAAATTCACTTTTAATAACTTCAGTCTCATAAGTATTAACCTTACAACCCAAAGTTTCCGTCCAAAGTTTCATTAAACCACCTCAATACGTTGCAAGTATAACATAAAGCATAAAAAAAAGCCATCTTAATGGCTTAAATTACTTTGTAAGTCTTTTAAAGCTTTTAAAAACTCTTCTTCTTTTTCATAACTTATAAGTTGAACCTTTAATTTAGATTCATCAATAACTGGAGTTTCACTTGTATTAGTTAAATCAAACTTTTTAACACTTAAAGTTGGTTCTTCAAATTCATATTCATCATCATAACTTACTGATATTTTATCTTTATTCTTAAGTAATTCTTCATAACTAATTACTGCATTATTTTCTTGTTCTTCTTCATAACTAGTTAATCTAATAGTTTCAGGTTTATAATCTTTCTCAATTGCTTTAGTAACCGCTTCAATATCAAAATCATCTTTTTTATCACTTACAGCATTTAATGCTTCTTCCCCATCACTACACTTAATTAAGTATAAAATATATACAAATAAAACAATAAGTAAGAATGTCCCAATAAAGAAGAAATAATCACCCATACTAAGAGAATAAATAAAACCCACTAAATTTTCATACATTTCTTTCATTTCAAATCACCAAAATTTCTTTCTATTATAATCACTTTCATTTAAAATATCAATATCGCAGCCATACTTAAAAAATTATTTAAAGCATGAATTATAATTGTTATCCAAATATTATCAGTTTCTGTATACATATAAGCTAAACATATTCCCATTGCTACATATACAATAGACTGAATTAAAGCTACATAAAGTGGTAACTCTGTTGGGAAAATATGCATAAATCCAAACACTAAGCCACTAATTGCAATAAATAAATATTTTTCTTTAATAACACTTCTTAAACCTAATCTAAAGATACCTTCCTCTACAAAAGGAGCTAAGAGACTAGTAGATATAAACATCATCACTGGAGCATTATTAGTAATACTATCAATTATATTTTGATTTTCACTACCACTAATTGGAACCCCTAATAAAGCCGATAATATCCCACTAACAAGCGCAAAGCCAATCTTTAAACCTAAAAATACTGCAAAATATACACATATCTTATTCATATAATCTTTATAATTTAATTTAAAACTATTTAAATCTTTCTTAAGACTTCTATGATATAAAAGATATACTATAAATAACAATATAAGTTCAACTAAAGCATTTAAATAAGCAACATCTGCTCCATCAAATATACTAGTATTAAATCCTAATCCTTTAAATATAAAAATCACAATTGATCCTAAATTAAAGAATAAATATAAAATAACAGCTAACTTAACATAATTAATAATCTTTTCTCTTTTCATAATTAACCTCACATAAATTTAACTGTTAATAACCCTGCAAATAAAACATATAAAATATAAGTTAAAATACTAAATGCAATATTATTATTTTTCTTATAAATATAAGCAAGAATACTAAACAAAACAAAACTTACAATCGAATTAACTACCATATATAATAAAGCTGCTTTAAATGGATAAAAAATATATAAACTATAAACTAATCCACTTAAGAATATCCCACTCTTACTATTAACTAAATTATTAACCCCTAAAACAAATATTGTTACCTTAACAAAAGGAATAATAATAATTGATTTAATAATTGTAATAATTAAATCTAAACTAAAAGTTCTATTAAAAATATTTATAAAAGATAATCCCTTATATCCAACACTTACTAAACCAGCAATATACTTAGCAATATAATTACTAATCATAATCGCAATAAATAAAACTATAAAAGATATCACTGTATATAAAAGATTACTACCTAATTTATTCTTATATTTAATAAAAGCACTCTGTAACTCATCTTTATAAACAATAAATATACATCCCGCAATCACAACATAAATGATTAACGAAACAATATTAGAACTTATCTTACTTAAGTTAATTCCTAAAAAATCCATAAATTTATAGAAATATTCTTCTCCAAAAAGAAGAATTAAAATACTTAATATTAATTTAATTAAATTTCCTAAAAAATTCTTCATAACTACACCTATAATTATAATAAAACTTTAGCGTAAAGTTTACTAGTTTTATGGTGTAAATTATACGTAAGTTTACACACCTTTATACATTAATAACATCATTACGTTTTATTATATAAACTTTTCTTTTTTTATAAAAAGCATAAAAAACATCTTTAACATCTAATCCTTGCCTCTTTAAATAAAGATTTAACCACATCTTACTCTTCTTAATATTTTTTAAAGTATTATTTTGAATAACTCCATCTATTATTAAAGGAGCTGGATAATTACTATCAGTTTTAAAAATATTATATTTAAATATACTTAGATCACCATTACTCTCTAAAAAAGCATACTCTACATCTTCAATTGATTTAATTGATTTACTTCTTAAACTAAGAAGTAAATCATCTAAACTATATCTTTGTTTAACCATCTCTTTATAATTAATTACTCCATGATTAATTATAATACTAGGTTTCCCACTAAATATATTTCTAAATCTTCTACTTTTAATAGATATAAATGCAAATAAAACCTCAATAAAAACTAATACACTAATTGGAATAATCGTTAAAAATATTGACTTATCAATATTCTCTATACTAATTGCCACTAATTCAGCTATCAAAATGGATACTATCAAATCAATAACCCCTAATTGTCCAACTTCTCTTTTACCCATAATTCTATAACCAACTGTAATAAAAAAATAAAAGAATACAGTTCTAAATACTGTCGTGAATAATTCCATCATATCACCAACAATATTATGAGTATTCTTTTACTTTTTTAATCATTATAAATCATATTTTATATTTTTATTATCAATTATTTCTTTAATCTTAGAAACAAATTCATCTCTACCTAAAGTAATATTTTCATTAGTACCATGTAATCTAACAGTTACTTCTTCCGCACTAACTTCCTTATCACCTAAAATAATTGTATAAGGAACTTTCTTAGTTTGACTTTCTCTCATCTTATAAGTTAACTTCTCATTACGATCATCTAATTTAACTCTAACATTTTCTTTTTCTAATAAATCAAATAATTCCTTAGCATATTCTAAATGATATTCATTGTTAACAGGGATAATATTAACTTGAACTGGACTAAGCCATACTGGAAGAGCACCCTTAGTTTCTTCTAAAATATAAGCCATAAATCTATCTAAAGAACCTAAAATAGCTCTATGTAAAACAACCGGAGTCTTTCTTTCACCATTTTCATCAATATATTTTAAATTAAACTTAGCAGGTAAACAGAAATCTAATTGACAAGTAGATAAAGTATATTCATTACCTACTGCTGGTTTAACATTAACGTCTAATTTAGGGCCATAGAAAGCAGCTTCACCTATTTCTTCAGTATATTCTATACCAAGATCATTTAAAACCTCTCTAAGCTCATTTTCAGCCTTATTCCACATCTCATCATCAGGATGATACTTAGTCTTATCTTCAGGATCTCTTAAAGATAAAACACACTTATAATCCTTAATACCAAAATCTTTATAAACATCAAAGATTAAATCAACAACTCTCTTAAATTCATCCTTAATTTGTTCAGGAGTAACAAATAAATGTGCATCATTTTGACAGAAATGTCTACCTCTTTCAATACCTTTAACAGCTCCCGAAGCTTCATATCTAAAATCATGAGCAATTTCACCAATTCTAATAGGTAAATCCTTATAAGAATGTAACTTATTAGAATAAATCATCATATGATGAGGACAATTCATTGGTCTTAAAACAAATTCTTCATCATCAACTTTCATCATTGGAAACATATTTTCTTTATAATGATCCCAGTGTCCGCTAGTCTTATATAGGTTAACTGTGCCAACACATGGAGTATATACATGATTATATCCTAACTTTTGTTCCTTATCATAGATATAATTTTCTAGTTGCTTTCTAATAATTGCTCCATTTGGAAGCCATAAAGGCATACCAGCACCAACTAATTCATCAGTCATGAATATTTCCATATCTTTACCAATCTTACGATGGTCTCTTTGTTTAGCCTCTTCTATTTCAGCAAGACAATTATTTAAATCTTCTTCATTAGTAAAGCAAACACCATAGATTCTTTGAAGCATCTTATTTTTAACATCACCCTTCCAGTAAGCACCACTTACTTTTAAAAGTTTAAAATGCTTAAGTTCTTTAACAGTTGCTACATGTGGTCCACGGCAAAGATCAGTAAAGTCACCTTGAGTATACATTGAAATAACTGTATTATTTTCATCCATACGGCTTATCAAATCAATTTTATATGGGTCATCTTTAAACTTTTCTAAAGCCTCTTCTTTAGATATTTCTTCACGAACAATTCTCTTACCATCTTTACTAATTTTTTTCATTTCTTTTTCAATCTTAGGTAAGTCATCATTTGTTAAAGTAACATCTCCTAAATCAATGTCATAGTAGAATCCCTCTGTAGTTACAGGTCCTACCCAAAATTTAGCATTTGGATATAAATGCTTTACAGCTTGTGCTAGTAAATGAGCACAGCTATGGTTTAATACATGAAGTTCTTCATTTTCCTTAATATTTATCATAAAATCCTCCTTCTTAGTTAAAAAAAACTCCTGCCATAATTAGCAGGAGTGCATAAACACGGTACCATCCATTTTTACCTTTATTTAAGTAACGGCTCATCACCGGGGTTCTTTTTCAAGACCAGTTCATAGGTAGTAACAAATACTCTTTCTTAAGTTATCTTTCACCATCATAACTTCGCTTAATAAGATTAAGAATAATGCCATGTCCTAATCAAAACTTTTTTAACTAACTTCAAGTCTATCACAATTTAACTTGCATTTCAAGCCCTATCCATCTAATTCTCGTTTATATCACGATGATAATCACATTTTTCATTAGAACACTCAAGTTCTTCTTTATCACCAGTTGGTTTTATAATAAGACTACTGCCACATATTGGACATTCATTTTTCCCTACAATAATATCATCTTTATAAGTATCAATAATATCTCTAAATACTTTAGATGTATTTTCTTCTGTTACAACTAAATATACTCTTTTATTAGTATTTCTAATAATATTTGCTAATGTGCGATATTCATTATATATTGCTGGTTCTATCTCTATTATTTTATTTAAAATAACATTATTGATTAGCTCATTTGGATAACCACATAATCCTTTTTCAGTGTTTATTATAAAAGTATAATCTGAATTATATATCTTAGTGTCATTTATTAAAATAAACTTTGTATTAGGAACATCAACATTATCGCCAGAATATCTACCTGCAATAGTAATGCTACCAGGTAAACTTTTAACTATATTTATCAGTTTATCTTTAATATCATCCTTATTTTTAACTCGTATAATACCTATAGAAGAAAAACTATCACTTGCTTCTACATTCTTATCATAATAATTATTTGTCATACTAATAACTTTCTTAGCAATTTCATAAAGACTAAAATTAACTGGTTTATACGGAAGAAGAGAAATTTTAATATCAGGATAATACTTCTTAATATTTTTAATATACTTAGGATTAGTCCCACTATTTAGATAAATGCTTTGCCAATCATCACCTAAAAATAGTAAATTAGCACTCGTTATATTTTTAATCTTTTGAATTAACTTAAACTTAGAAGTAGTTATTTCTTCAAAGTTATCTAAAATTATAAATTTATAATTTAAATTATCTTTAAGATTATCTATTATTTTATAAGTCTCATTACTGAAATCACTTGAAATATTATACTTATCATATATAGGTTTTAAAAGATCCGCAAATTTACGTTCACTTAATGTCTTGTTAAATTCTTCTAGCGGTTTATTCTCTTCTATTAACGCCTTAATCGTAATTAACATAGTTTCTTTTAATGAAGGTATTAAGTTAGGATTTTGCTTTTCAAGTAAATCTAATAAAGTATGAGACTCTTCTAAAGCAAACTTAACACCAGCATCATATAACTTAGTATATAAATTATTAATAATAGAACCGTTTTTCTTTTCGTAAGCATAACACTCAATTAACTTAGTACCACTATTTTCATAATCATTTCTAATTTTATCAACTGTCTCTATATAACTATCTTTAAAAAATACTGGCCTCTCACCTTTTTCATCTAACTCAAAATAAATAATATCTATATCATTATCTAAACTAATTACATTAAATATCTCATTATCTTCTAAAATATTCTTAATCTTATAATTAACTTTATTCTCAGTAAGAAAATCAGTAATATTTAAAATCGCTGGACAACTTACAGTTTCCCCATTAAGTGTTTTCAAACACAAACTATCCAAATAACTATTATAAGAAACATTATCCTTAAAAGATAAAGAAGAATAAGTATTTTGATGATAATGAAGTAAGTATAAAACTAGACTTCTAACATATTCATCACTTTCAAGATTAACATTTAACTCTTCATCTACCACTTTATTAAGTGACACCGAAGATGCCTTAACATCACCTAAAAAACTTATAAACTTATTTATTGGCATAACACTAACATTAGGATAATCTTTAAGAGCGTTCATATAACTCTTAGAATCTTTATTAGTATAAGTAAGTATTAAAATATCTTTTTCATTAATACCTTCCTCTAATGTTACATACCTAACCTTATCAGTAACATATTTAAGTTTATCTTCAGTATTACTTGCTAAAAGAAGTTCTTCACTAGGCATCGTGATAATATCATCCTTAACAGAACTATCACTAGTAATTTCCCCCATATCTTTTAATTTATTTTCCTTAGCAAGTTCATATGCTCTTTCATTATGCTCTTTTATTTTTATTTCAGCATCACTTACATTATTTTTAAGAGTACTATATTTACTTACCAAATCTTCATAAGAAGAAGACTTTTGATATTTCTTTAAATCTTCTTCTTTAAGATCGTTCATAAACGTTTTAGCAACATTTAAATAAGTATCTTTTATCTCATCTGGAATCGGCTTACTTTCATTAATAAAGAAATCATTATAATTACTAATTAAGCCATTTAATATCTCTAATGCATCCTCTACTTCCCTTTTCATTTCCCTCTTCATAATCTTTTTAACTATAATTAGTTATTTCCTTTCCATCTAGCAATAACATCACAGTTACTAGAGTATGGTAATGGGTTTGGTAAATCCATCTTAATAAGTAATGGTATCTTAAAGGCATTACCAAACGATACTAACGTACCAGACTGCAAAGAATTAAGTTTTTCAATAATATCACTTGATACATTTGGAAGCATTTTTTCAATATATTCTAAATCTTTTGGATGGGTCATTTTAAGTACTAAGAAATTACTCATCTGAGCTACAACCGTCTCTGAAATATCTACTGGTCTTTGACTAATTAAATCAATAAGTACGCCATACTTACGGCCTTCCTTAGCAATACGTTCAAATATATTATAACCAAGAAGGAACTTATCATTATCTGCTACTACATATCTATGTGCTTCTTCTATAATCAAATGAAATGGAATAGATGCTCTAACCTTACGTGACTTAGAAAAATCAAATATCATCTTACTAACAATCTTAACAATAACCTTAGCTAAATTATCATCAACATCTTCTAAATTAATATTAATAATTTGACTACGTCTATGATTTAAGACAATCAAACTAGATATATACTGTTCTAAAGTAATAAACTGCTTAATATCAAAATATAAAGAATTACGACTATTAATAATAGAGTGTAATCTAACCTTTAAAATAATTGCTGAATCTTGCATCTGTCTATTATTTAAAAAGCCTTCCCCAATTAAAGTAAAATCTAAAGCTTTCTCCATATCTTTTAAAGTAAAGAAAGCATTAACAGGAACTTCAATAGAGCTTTCTAGCTCTTCATTTAAATTCTTTGCAATATACTCATTAATAAGAACACTTTCACCAAACTCGCCCTTACTATCAATTTTAAAGCACTCACTAAATCTTCTTGTATAACCAATACCTTGAATCTCCGTATTCATATTAAATGCAGGGGTCTGGCAAGATGAAATAATTGTAAAAATATCATTTTTCTTACCAGAAGCATTTTGATTACTAAATAGTACTGACTGAATAGCTTTAGCAATTAAGTGATTCTTAAGTTTCTCTGTAACTGCATCATTACGGCTAAATAATTTAGCAAGCTTCATCATACGCTCAATAATTGTAAGCTGTGCATGATTATCTGCATTAAGCAAAAGTGCTACATCATCATTAGTAAATAAGAAAACAGGTAACTGAAATAACATATCTGTTTCTTCAGTTGGATTAGTAGTTAAAAATTTATATTGATATACTGGATTAATCTTATTTATATCTCTAAAAGCATTCTTATACTCACCATAAGCATCAAAAATAAAAAGGTTTGCATTTTGCGCTAAGAAGTTTTGATTTAAAAATATATTTTGTACTATCCTTGAAACTGAACAAGATTTACCTGAACCAGAGTTACCAAATATTGCTAAATGGTTTGAAAATAAATCATTAATATTTGCATAAATACTTCTATCTTTGTAAATCGGACTCTTACCAATATATAATGAGTTTTCATCAGCCTTACCCATTATAATATCAAGTTCTTCTTCATTAATTACTCTAAGAGTACTTGTTAAAGTAGGTTTTTTAATAGTACCTGCAATAAAACGAGTACCAGCAAACTCACCTAATAACTCTATCTTTACAGAGTTTTCATCAACATTCTTAACTTCACCCAAAAGTTTATCACCATTAGATTCAAATACAACATGTAAATTCATTAAATTACTAACAAGATTACCATCTTTATTAATTTCAACAACCGCAGTATTATCACTAATATACTTTATCTTTCCAAACATTTTATCCAACCTCTTTACTATAAAATTAGTATATCACACTAAAAAAAGGAAATCTAGATATTTCCCTTAATTTTAAATATAATAACTTCTAAGAGCACCATTTTCTAATGATTTTAAAAGCATTCTATTATTATAACTAACAACTTCTGTCTTATACCTTTCAATAAGCTGTGGATTAATTAACCCAGTAGTTAAGAACTTTATACTTTCATTTAAAATAGGAATATCTTCAGACTGCAACTTTTCGATATCATTAACATCCCTACCATTAATAAGATTATCCAAAGAAGCAGAAGTAATAACATTATCAGCAACCTTATACCTATCAGTCTCTTCAATACTAAAGCCTTCACCTAAAACATTATGATTATATAAAGAAATAATCTTATCTGACATAGCTTCAATCATATTAAAAGCCGCAATTCTAGCATCTACACTAGAATGTAAATAAGAAATAAAAATATCACCATAATCTTTACTAAATTTAAAAATTTCACTTATCTCATTTTCATGTTTATTAGTTACTTTTATTCTATCTAATCTTCTAACTCCATTTATATCCAAACTAATAATCTCTTTTAAAATATCCCGAATACTATCTATTATATTCATAAGTAAACTATGCACAGAACTTATCTCATTATTTTTAGAGTTTACCACTCTCCTATTATTATCATCTTGTCTCTGCATTGTCTCTAAACTGCGTTTTAATGGATAAAGTTGTGATGATAACTTATGTAAAAGATTAACATCACTACTACTCATCTGTCCAGAAACAATACTTCTAATTTGTTCTTCTATAACAAATATTTTAGTTTTTAATGTCATCATTTTCGAACCATAACTAGTAATTATATTAAAACTAGCATCATAATCAGTTTGTTTTTTACTAAGCATACCATAATACTCAAAATAATCACTTACTAAATTAGCAAGTTTAATATAAAGTTCTTCTACTTTACTAGGAAATACTTCTTTTTCAACTTTGAAATATGCTTTAAGTATAGGATCTGTATCATCTTTTACTGGCATAATATGTTTCATCTTATCCCTACTTTCTAATCTAATACTAACTTAGTTATCGCATTACATAGACATTTCCATCGATATCAGTTGCAAGAGCATCATATGATGACTCATCAGAAACTTGTCCAATAGAAACCACATTTTTTATATTTTCGTTTTTAATTTCCAACTCATCGTCCCATACACAATCTACACAAAAACTCTTTAAAGAGCCATCATCTTTCAAATAGTAAAAGTACTGAAATCCGCCATTCCCAGCATAAACCAAAAATAAATCAATAACTCCTTCATCAACCACAAAATCACTATACTTCTCAAGCCCATCAACATCAAATACTAACTTAAATTCAGGCGTAATAGTAGCACTAAAAGATTTTTCATATAAGAAACTAGTTCCCTTTTCAGTATATCTTCCGGAATTTTCAAGTAGATCATTAGACATAGATGAACTAAAAAATTTTTTAAGCCCATTTTTTCTGTTTTTTAAATAATTGCTATATCTTACCGTTGAAGTTTCTTTTTCAGTATTTGCATTGTTATTCGGCAAATTTTCATTATGCTTATTTAACGAAATCACGTTAGCAAAATATAATCCTCCAAAAACACCAAAGCATAATAATATACCAACCAAAATACCTATAATAGTTTTTTTCATTTCTAACCTCTACTCTATTTTAATTTTAACATTTATTTAATTTCACTTCAAGAAAAAAAGACCCTAAATGTCTTTTCTCGATAAAATCTCTGCTGGTCTTTTATGCATGGTATTTGCTACTGGAATAAGCCCAACAATTATATTAAATCCAAAACAAATAATAACCGAAATACCAATAGTAAATGGATTAAGAACACAGAAATCTGTTAAAAATTTAATCTGAGTAATATTATATAAAACATAAGTCATTAAGATAATACCACCTAAAGATGCGGTAAATGATATTGCAAGAATTTCACCTAAGAACATCTTATAAATATCTTTCTTCTTAACACCAATTGCTCTATAAATACCAATTTCTCTAATTCTAGATAAGAATGATGATCTTATCATTAAAAATACCTCTATTAAAGATATTACTATAATAACTGCCGAAAATATTAAAATTGCATTCGTCGCACTCTCATTATCCTTAACATATTCATTTCTTGCTATTTCATAAGTATCTCTTGCACTTATTTCTCTACTTTTTAACTCTTCTATTACAGTTTCCTTATCATTAGAACTAATTGTAATACTTCTAGAATTATTAATAAGTTGCATTTTCATCGTCTCTTCATTAGTTATATACTTACTTGTCTTACTAGATAAATAATAACCAACAACTTTTAATTTCTTATCATTAATTTTCTCATCTACTTTTTCATTTAATGGATAAGCATATCTTTGACTATAAGGAACTATAATCTCGTAAACATTTTCTGGATTCTTGCCTTCCTTTAAAGTATACTCTACACTTCCCATATTAGAAAGCTGAAGAGCTTTATCTTCATTTAAAGCATTATTATATAAGATATTAGTAAACTCTTCTTCAAAAGCATAAACTGAAGGATTAGACGTATCCACTATACCGGTTACTATCATATCACTAGAATAATCTAACCTAATAATCTTACCAACAAATCCATTAATAGTATTAATACCTGCTTCTTTAGCATAACCATTATTTAAAACTTTTTCAGCAACAGTCTTACTTATTGCTATCTCATTCTTATTTACTGGCATCTTACCATATAAAATATCTTCATTTTTAAGTAATTTAACACTAGCAAGAGAACCCGTAACATATTCTTTTACACCAGTAGTTTGAAGTAAATTATTATACACTAAAGGTAGACTAACTAAAGAATCCCCTGGCATAGCATAATTAATATCATCTATATTGATTACCTTATTATAATCTGCAACATTTAACTTATTAGTACTAATTTGAATATATGTATCATTGTACTTAATAAAATCTTTATCTTTTACTACTAAAGTTGCTGCAATTCTGCTTACACTAAATAAGATAAACATAGCTGCCGCCATATACCCAAGAAGTAAAAACTTCTTAAGTGGTTTATAATTAATAATCTTTTTAAAGCCACTTTTTATAAACGTTATCGGATTAAAAATACTGGAATACTTCTTCTTAAAATCTTTACTAATAATATTTTGAAAATCAAAATTGTATTTTTCAGCATCTTCTTTAGCAATTGTCTTATAATGATCATCAATAAGTTCAATATTTGAATCTGAACCAATAACTTCTACTTTTTCCGGTCCTTCATTCTTTATATAAATATTACCATTTTGAACAACCAAAGTAATATTTAAATTAGTTTCTTTATTTTCATAAATTTGTAATTTTAAATTTTTATTATTAACTTCTTGATGTTTTAAATCTTTTAAATAAATATTATTTTCAATACGATAATCTAAACCATTCTTATTATCATTAGTATAATCCTTCTCAATTTTGCCATCTTCAATCTCAATAATACGATCAGCATAGAAATGAGCAAGTTCCGTCTCATGTGTAACTAAAATAACTAATCTATTTTTAGAAATTGCTTTAATAATATTCATAATCTCTAAAGAATTCTTAGAATCTAAATTACCAGTTGGTTCATCTGCTAAAATAATATCCGGATCCTTTACTAATGCTCTAGCAATTCCAACTCTTTGTCTTTGCCCACCAGAAAGCATTGATGCTGGTCTTGATTTAAAACGATAAATATTAAGACTATTTAAAATATATTCAACTCTCTTTTTAATCTCATTTTTATCTTTAATACCAATCATCTTTAAGACAATCGCAACATTATCATATACAGATAAATTATCTATTAACTTATAATCTTGAAAAATATATCCAATATTTAAATTACGTATCTTATCTACCTTATAAGACCTTCTTGTACTTATCTTCTGACCATTTACATAAATTTTTCCCTTTTTAATTTTATCTAAACCACCAATAACATTCAAAAGAGTTGTTTTACCACATCCAGAAGGACCTAAAAGAGCAACTAAACCTTTCTCCCCTAATTCTAAACTAGTATTATCTATAACGTGGATTTGATTTTTCTTACCCTTATTGTAATATTTATTTACTTTTTCTAGTCTTATCATTACTCTTCCTCCTCGTTATAAGTCTTAATCGCACTTTCTTTAAAGATAAATCTACCAAAACGAACACTTATTAAATAAGTTAGTGCAAATATCAAAATATAAATTAGAACATAATCTTTTATATTTAATAATTTTAAACTACTTCTTAAAGAAATATCTATCATTCCATTAACTATCATATATACAAGGAAAGTAATAATAATGAATGCTATATTTAAAATAGTATATAACTCTATCTTTAAGATACTCTTACAATTTTTCTTACTACCACCAAGTATTCTAATAATCGTATAATAATTTTTACGTGATTTTAAAATTAATTTAATAATTAAATATGAAATAAAGAACATCGCCACAAGTATAATAATCATCAAAACTAAATTAATAATATTATAAATATATGTCATTGTCGCGCTTTCATTAATTAGCATATCTTTAACAGCATAAGTACTATATCCTAAATTCATTAAATCATTTATCGTATCATTTATCTTAACTTCATCTTTAACAAATACACTAGTTTGATACTTATCACTTATTAAAGTATTTCTAATTAAATTTTTGCTTAAATAACAAGTATTTTCTTCATAGGAATAACCAGTTAACCTTTTAGAGTTATACTTATTTAACACATGTTCTACCTTTAAATCAAACACTTTATTAACATACGTATTACTTAAAGATAAACTGACCATCTTAATAGGATAACTATTATTATTTAAATTCTCATTAACATAAATAGAGCTATCATTAACACTATCAATATAAAATAAATTACAATAAGTATCCGCACCATTAACAGTTAAAGTTTGTGTAGTACGACTAATAACATAATTTAAAATAAACTCATTAATCATATTATCAGATACTTCTATAATAGACTCATAATCCAAATCATCATTAAAGATAATCCCAACAACCTTTAACTTAGTAGTATTATCTTGATAATTATACATAAACTCCTTATTAAGAATTTTCTCTGGATCACCTATTGTATTATTTTCTTTATTCATTTGGATAACAACTTCGTTATCTTTCTCTATATTTCTACCTAAATCAGGTTTTTGATTTGTTCTTTTAATAACACTACCACTTATATAATAATAATCAGAATATAAACTAGCACTTAAATCCTCCAAATAATCATCTTTCTGAATTCTGGAAATATTACCTAGTGCCTCTATTCTTTGATAATCCTCATCAGTAAATGGTGATTTATCACTCTTATTAATTATAATTCTACTTGTGTCCTTATTCTGTAAATATGAATTATTACCAACACGTTCTTCCTCATACTTATTTTCTCTAAGACCAGCCATCTCAGTAGTAATAGCTGCAAACATAAACAAGAACACAGCAAGAAGTAATAAGAATTTAGGAACAATATTAAACGTATTTCTAACACCTAACCTAAGTTTAGATAACGGTTTCATTTTCTTACTTTCCAAATTACCATCTGTTTTCACTTCATCAGTCTTAGTAATAATTTTATCTTCTAAAATTTTTCCATCAAACATTGTTATTTTTCTTGTCGCATACTTTTCAACCTGTTCATAGTTATGAGTTACAACAATAACTAATTTATCTTTAGCAGTAAGAGCAAGCGTTTTAAGTACACTTTCAGCAGCCCTTTTATCTAAATTACCAGTTGGCTCATCCGCAATAATAATTGGCGTATTCTTAGCAAGTGCTCTAGCAATAGCAACTCTCTGTTTCTGCCCACCAGATAGTTTAGATACTCTTGTATTCTTATACTTAGTAAGTTCTACTTCATTAATAAGCTTTAATATCTTAGGTCTAGCTTCCTTTTTAGTATATCCATTAATAAGCATAACTAGTTCAATATTTTGATATACAGTATAACTTCCAACTAAATTAAAATTTTGAAAGATATTACTAATATATTCCTTACGATACTCCTCAAAGTCCTCATCTCCATAATGACTAGTTTCCTTGCCATCAATATACATCTCACCATCTTCATAAGTATCTAGCCCCGATATAACATTAAGTAAAGTTGACTTACCACTACCACTCTCACCAGTAATTACTATAAACTCACCTATATTAAACTCAGCATTAATCTTAGTAATACCCGAAGTTATAAGGCCCTTATTATAATAATACTTGGATACATCTTTTAATTTGATCATAATACTCTCCTTCAAGTTTAATTATACTAAAGAAAAAACAAAAAACAACCATTTTGTGGTTGCTTTATGTCAAATATTAAGTTACTTTCTTGCATCTAGCTCTCTTGAAATAATTTCTTTTGCTTTAACTGGATTAGCTTTACCTCTAGTTTCTTTCATTGTTTGACCTACAAAATAATCAAACATATTAGTTTTACCATTCCAGTATGCCTCTATTTGAGATGCATTATTATCTAAAATCTTTTTAATAATAGACTCCAGCTCATCATCATTATCTAGTTGTTTCATTCCATACTTCTCAATTAAAGCATTTGGTTCAGCACTTTCTTTTAAAGTTAGAGCAAATAACTCTTTTGCTTGTTTAGAAGATATCGTATTACTCTCAAGTGCTTTAACTATTTGAAGTAATCTTTCTGGAGTTAAGAATAAATCTTTAATATTAATGCTTTCTTTATTAATAACAGACATAATCTCCGTAGTAATCCAGTTAGATGCTATTTTAGGATTAATTCCAAGAAGCAAACATTTATTAAAATAATCAGAAATATCTTTATTACGAACAAGAATCTTACCATCATACTCACTTAATCCATACTTTTCCATATAAGTCTTAAGTCTTTCATTCGGTAAGGATGGTATCTCACTTCTTATCTCCTCAAGCCACTTAGGATCTATTTTAATTCTTGGAATATTAGGCTCAACAAAATACTTATAATCAATGCTTCCTTCTTTTTTACGCATACGTATAGTAGTATTAGTAGTCTCATCATATCTTCTAGTTTCCTGACATAACTCATCAGTTAAGCCATTTTCTAATGCTTTAGTTTGTCTATACGTTTCATACTTAATCGCACTTGCTACATTACTAAATGAATTAATATTCTTAATTTCTACTTTAGGTGTTACATACTCACCAGCATCATTTTTAAGATTAACATTAACATCACATCTAATTTGACCTTTCTTAGTATCAGCTTCTGAAATGCCACAATACTTAAGACTATTTGTTAAATATTCTAAGAACTCAACAACTTCATCAGCACCTTCAAAACAAGGCGTTGTAACTATCTCAATTAATGGAACACCTGCTCTATTATAATCTATTAACGAAAAGAAATCATAATGATCAAGTGATGCCGTATCTTCTTCTAAATGAATATCATGAATCTCAGCTATAAAAGGTTTTCCGTTAGAAATAAGTTCTACATGACCATTAATACCAACAGGTTTCGTAACTTGAGTAATTTGATACCCTTTAGGTAAATCAGGATAAAAATAATTCTTACGATCAAACACTAGTTCATCAGGCTGTGTGCATCCTAAAACCATGCTCATCTTTAAAGCTTTTTTAACAGCTTCTTTATTTAAATAAGGCATAATACCTGGAAAAGACATATCAATCTCATTAACATTAGAATTAGGCACTTCGCAGTAACTATTACGGCTAGGAGAGAAAACCTTAGAATTAGTAATAAGCTCACAGTGCAACTCTAACCCAATAATTGTTTTATATTTACTCATGTTTACCTCCTACAGTTTGTCCAGCAAACCCTAGTTTTTGTTCTACGCCATATGCGATATTTAATAAATCTTTATCCCCTTTAACTCTTCCAGTTAAATTAAGTCCAACTGGCATATTATCTACAAAACCACAAGGAATAGTAATAGAAGGGTATCCTCCAAAATTACCAATCAAAAGCGTACTAGCAACATCTTTCTTACTTTCTGTAATAACATCATTGGCAGCATCTAAAAGCGGTGCTTTAAAACTAGCCGGCATAACTAACGCATCATATTTGCTTAAAAACTCATTCATCTTATCAATTACTAATTGTCTTACCCTACATGCATTTAGATAATATCTTTCTTGATTTTTCTCTTCTAAAACATAACTACCAATAACAAGTCTTCTCTTAATTAAAGAACTAAATCCTTTAGTACGATGATCCTTAATCATATCTTTAATATTATTACCAACACCACGCATACCAAAATTAATTCCAGTATACATAGATAAATTACTAGTTGCTTCAGCACAAGAAATAATAGTATAAGCTGGCCCCAGTGCATCAATTATCTTTTCATCTAGACTTTCTTCATAAACTTCTACGCCAAGTTCTTTTATTTTAGCAATATTTTCTTTAAACAAACTTAAAGTACTAATAACTTCTTCACTAGGATTATCATAATATTCTATATCAGTTAATTCTTTAATATAGAATAACTTCTTACCAGAAATAATACCATTAAGACCAGATGTAAGATTCTCACTAATCCTTAAACTAGTCATATCCTTTCCATCAAAACCTTTAATCGCATCAGTTACTACTGCAGCATCCTTAACACACGTTGTAAATAAACCAACATGATCTAAGGATGATGCAAAAGGAAAAACCCCATATCTAGGAATAAGTCCATAAGTAGGTTTATACCCAACTACCCCGCAAAATGATGCTGGCTTTCTAACTGAATCCCCTGTATCAGTCCCTAAAGAAAAAGGTACAATTCCTAGTGCTACACTAGTAGCAGAACCAGATGACGAACCACCAGCTCCTCTAGTAATATCCCATGGATTTTTAACAACCCCAGTATGTCCAGTAGTACCTGTTCCACCTAAACCGAACTCATCACATACCGTCTTACCAATAAGAATAGCTCCAGCATCCTTTAATCTCTTAATAACAGTAGCATCATAAAATGGTACATAATTAGCTAAAATATTAGACGAACCAGTAGTTAAAATATCCTTAGTACTAAACAAATCTTTAGCAGCATAAGGTATTCCATTAAGAGGACTTTCTTCATTATTAACATGTTCTGGATTATCAATTATAGTTACAAATGAATTGATCTCAACATTAGTCTCTTTAGCTTTCTTAATACTTTCACTAACTAACTCTTCACTATTTTTACTCTTTAATTCATCAATCATTACTCTACCACCTTTGGAACCTTTACTTCTCTTCCATCAACTTCACCAGTATTTCTAAGTAAGTCATCGATATCTACACTTTCTTTTGCAACATCCTCACGAAGCGTTCCTTCATAAAGATCAAAAGGACTAGTAGCTGGCTTAATACTAGCTAAATTAGGTATCTCATTGATCTTATCAATATTCTTATCTATAAACTTAAACTCTTCCTTAATGGATAAACTCTCCTCACTGGATAAACCAATAAGTAACTTATCAGCATAAGAAATTATCTCCTCTTCAGTAAACTCCTTCATAATCCTCCTTAAAATTCACAATTACCAGGTGTTCTAGGGAATGGTATAACATCACGAATATTTTCAACACCAGTTAAATAAATAACTAATCTTTCAAATCCCATACCAAACCCAGAATGATAACAACCACCAAACTTACGTAAATTAACATACCAATCAACAGCACTCTTATCAACACCAAGCTCATTCATTCTTTCTTCTAATATAGCAAGGTTAGTTTCTCTTTGAGAGCCTCCCATAAGTTCTCCAGCACCAGGAACCTCTAAATCAACAGCAGCAACAGTCTTACCATCATCATTAACTTTCATATACCAAGCCTTAATATCCTTAGGCCAATCAGTAATAAATACTGGCCCATTAAAATACTCCGTAATATACTTCTCATGTTCCTTAGCAATATCATCCTCATATGAAGGAGTAAACTCCCATTTCTTATCAGCTTTAAGTAAAATATCAACAGCTTCATGATGTGTAATTCTTGTAAAATGTGAAGACACTAACTTTTCTAGTTTTTCTCTCAACCCTTTACTCACAAACTTATCAAAGAAATCAATCTCATCAGAACATCTTTCTAAAACATAAGACACAATATACTTAAGCATTTCTTCTTCAATATCCATAAGTCCAGCTAAATCACAGAACGCAATCTCTGGCTCAATCATCCAGAACTCATTAGCATGTGTTTTTGTATTTGAATTTTCTGTTCTAAACGTAGGCCCAAAAGTATAAATCTTCTTATAAGCCATAGCAAATGCTTCACCATGTAACTGACCAGAACCTGTAATAAATGCAAGCTTACCAAATAAATCTTTAGACATATCTACGCGTTTATCTTCAGTAAGTGGTAAATTATTTAAATTAAGTGTTGTTACCTTAAACATCTGATCGCTTCCCTCACAGTCAGCAGTAGTAAGTAGTGGCGTATGAACATATATATAGTTACGGCTTTGAAAATAATTATGAATAGCATATGCTGCTACACTTCTAACTCTAAACACCGCATTAAATAAATTTGTTCTAGGTCTTAAATAAGCCATCTCTCTTAAAAACTCATTAGAGTGTCTCTTTGGCTGTATTGGATAATCTTCTGGGCAATCTCCCTCTAACTTAATAGATTTAACCTTTAATTCAAAATCTTGCCCTGCACCTTCTGATTTAATAATTGTTCCAGTAACTGTAATTGCACATCCAATATGAAGTTTTGCTATCTCATCAAACTCTTCTAAACTATTATCATAAACTAACTGCACATGCTTGAAACTTGTACCATCTGAAAAATCTATAAATCCAAATTCCTTTTGCTTACGATGATTCTTAATCCATCCTTGAAGTGTTACCTCCTTATCCATATAATCCTTTATACCATCATATAAATCTTTTACATCTAGTTTCATCTCTATCCCTCTTTCTATATATTCATCTCTAGATATTCTGCTATATCATTTATATTAGACTTAGTCTCTTCTCCAGTTACATTATCCTTAATAATAACTTCATTATGTTCTAAATCTTTATCTTTTAAAATAATATTAAACTTAGCACTTAACTTATCGCCTATTTCAGTAATAAATCCATTAAGTCTTAAATTCTGCATTAAATAAGACGCTGTCTCTAATTCATTCTCACTTGTTGCAGTAAATAAAACATCTATATTTTCTTCTACTGGAATGTTAGTACCATTATCTTCTATCTCTTTAAGTGCTTTTTCTAAATCAATACTTACATGCGATTTACATCCCTCACCTAATTTAACATCATTAGAGTACACCTCATAAGCATACTCATCAGTCTTAATCTTATCATCGATTTCAAAATTAATCTCTAAAAGATCAAGATATTCTTTTAACTTATCATACTTAATACTACCTATATTTATCTTAATAAGGGCATCTATATTTAAAAGATTACATATTTGATACACTAAACTAATTACTTCAGCATCTTTAATTAAAATATCACTATCACTTTTTATAATAAGCTTACTATCCAAACTATAAACCTTACCAGTAACCTTACTAAGTTCATCATTATTAACTTTATTAAATCTATACTTCTCACAAATAGACTTAATAATATCTGCTATATACTCTCTCTTCTTATTTTCAACTATAATATTTTTCATAACAATCCTTTCTAAAAAATAAAAACACTAATTGTGTAAGGGCGAAACATATCCGCGGTACCACCTTACTTCACTTAGTGCAGTCTTATAATTTTATCGCTTTTCTAGCGTTTTGTTATTTAACAAAGTGTTCCATTATTACTATATATTAGGCATTTGCACCATCTAGCCCTCTCTTAAATATAACCATATAATAACAGTCTTTTAACAAAAATCTATTTATATTTTACGTTAGTTTTTTTATAATGTCAAATTATCTTTTAACAATTTCTTTAATTTTAGAAATATCATCCAGTTTAAGTTTAGTTTGCTCTCCTGTAGCCATATCCTTTATTGCTATTTCATTATTATTAATCTCATCATCACCAATAATAATTACATAAGGAATATTATTCTTATCAGCAAATCTCATTAATTGTTTAAACTTATTTAAGTATACTACCTCGGCTTTTAAGCCTTCGCCCTTAACTTTATTTAAAACATTACAAATATATGCATAATTCATCGTCATTGGTAGGATAGCTACATCAGATGCTGATACTTCAGTGCTTGTAATAATACCTGCTTCCTTTAACTGATAGAATAATCTAGTAAGCCCAATTGAAATACCTACACCAGGAAGCTTTTGATCTGTATAGTAACCAGCTAAATCTTCATATCTACCACCAGAGCATACACTACCAATAGATGGATAATCAACAAGTTTAGTCTCATATACTGTTCCAGTATAATAATCTAAACCTCTAGCAATAGTTAAATTAATAGTATAATAATCACTGTCAACCTTCATACACTTAAGTCCTTCAATAACAAACTTTAATTCTTCTAAGCCTTCCTTAAATGTATCATTTTGAATACCTAAATTTTCTAATTTTTCTAGTTTTTCTTCAGTTGTTCCTTCAATTAAAATAAACTCAGCAATCTTTTCAATTTTATCATCACTAATATCAAGTAATCTTAACTCATCCTTAACCGCATCTAAACCAATCTTATCAATCTTATCAATAATTCTTAAAATATCAGATACTAAATCATTAAGCTCTAAAGCATCAAAAAATCCAGATAAAAGTTTACGATTATTAATTTGAATTTGAAATTTACCAAAATTTAATTTCTTAAATATATCATAAATAATACTTGGTATTTCAACATCATACATAAGTGATAAAGACTCATTATCAATAACATCTATATCACACTGATAAAACTCTCTAAATCTTCCTTTTTGAGCACGCTCCCCACGATATACCTTTCCAATTTGATATCTCTTAAATGGAAAAGTAAGCTCATTATATCTAGCAGCAACATACTTAGCAAGTGGTACTGTTAAATCAAATCTTAAAGATAAATCACTATCTCCCTTTTGAAAACGATAAATTTGTTTTTCAGTTTCTCCTCCAGCTTTAGCTAATAAAACTTCAGAAGACTCAATAATAGGAGTATCTAGTTCATAATAACCATAACTAGCATATACCTCTTCAATAGTTCTTTTAATATTACTAAAAAGTATTTGATCTTGTGGCATTAACTCCATAAAACCAGATAATGTTTTAGGTTCAACTTTATTTTTCATAATATCACTCTTCCCTTGTCAGTATTTTAGCACGAGAGCACTCTTTTTTCAATAAATCAAAATAAAAAATGCCTTTATTGGCATCTTCTTTACTTCGTCAAACTCTTAAACACACTTTCATGGCACTTATAAAATACTGGTTCTAACCCATCTAATAATTCCTTAGGATTAGTATTAGGTTTATTTGAATAAATATCAGAAATTATATCAATAAGTTCAGTAGAAACACCAATCCTTCTTAAATAATCTAAATAATCATAAAAAGTCTCAAGAGGTAATCTATGCGTTTCTCTGCCAAAAAGCGTATTTAAAACTGTAATTATATAACAATACAAATCAGTATCTTTATTAGGAATAATATCTCCAGAACATCTAAAATTGCTTAACTTATATTTACCAGGAAGATTACTAATACTAGGATTCATTCTAGATAAATACTTAGAGCAAAATGGCATATTACCAGCAATTTTACAAGAATCTAAATCTATTACCCTTAAAGTTCCTTCTTCATCTACTATAAAGTTACCCTCATGTAAATCATTTAAATAAAAATCTTCAAGTTCAGCATACTTACGAACCTCATCCATCTTCTCTAAAATAGTCCCAATATCCTTTAAATACTTAATCTTAACTTCAACAGGAGTCTTAGAACTAGTTAATATTTCTTTTAAATTAGTAGATGGAACATAAGGCATAGTAAATCCAACTATTTCTCTATCTATAGTAAGTAACTTTTCAGGATAAACAAGTTCTGGCATATCAATCTGTTCTTCATAATCAACCAAAGAATTTATAGTAGCAAGCTTATTACTAAATATAGGTCCACTATTAATATATAACCTCTTAACTAAATGCATCCTTTTATTCCACTTATCTTTATCCTCATAAATATATATCTTACCTTCAGTATTATATACAGTATTAGGTAATTCAAGAGTCCTTAACCCTTTAAAAGACCTACTAGATAAATTAATAACCTCCATAATAAAAACCCCCTTAATTACTTCAATTATAGCATATTTAGGGAGTTTTATCAAATTGTGATTCTATTTTACTACGTAAGGGTCTTCTGATGTACCAGAACCAGTAACATCTACTGAAGAGATAAGACTAATTGCTGGACGCAAACCACCGTTGAGGTCAACGGTGTTGTAGGCCAAGCTGCCCGAGCTCACGATCCAAGCGCCAGCGCTGACGCCAAAGAAGTCGCGAGGCGACAAAGACCACCAATAAATATCTGTAGCATTTTCTTGTAAATATGTTGTTGTTGTTTTATCTAGATTATAAGCATATCCAGCAAACACTACTTCATCCGTAGTTAATAATCCTGTTTTATAAGTTAGATTCCCATTGCCATTCGTTGTATCACCAACAGTAAATTTAGATAATTTTCCGCCATTATTATCATTAGGACATTTTAATATTGGTTGCTTATAAATCCTGTTACGTGCAGCATATTCCGTTTCATTAGTTCCATACCCAAGTCCTCCACTTACTGTACTTTTATCATTACACCATATTGTATCAGCAAGTTTATCAGCATATGCTGTTAAATTATTATTATACCATGTTTCTAAATTGGTTAATATTGTACTTTTATTTGTATTTGCATGTGTAGCTTCATATGTACTAGAACCTGGTGTTCCATACTTAAATCCTACATAAGCGTTGTCATCATCGTTTGTATTAAATGCACTTTCATATGTTGTTCTATAGTATCTTGCAAATGCTGCATTAGTACTATTATTTGCTGATGAACAAGGATTAGCTTTTTTTGTAGTATTATCATTATGAAGAACAAGTTTTACTGAACCATCACCTGTTATTCTTACTATTCTCCAGCATTTATTTGCAAACTCTACATAGTTATTTTTAACAACACCTCTAAAGTAGTAAGATGTTCCATAATCATCTTCTGTACTTGCTAAAAGAGCTTCTGTCATATTTTTATTTGAACCTACCACTTTATAAGTAAAACTATTTTGTGTAGCACTTACTACATAAATTACATAACTTAAATTAGTTGTGGCTTTCATTTCTCCTGCTGTACTTGAACCGGCTTCACTAATAAAATCACTTACAAGGTACTTACCAACTAAACTTGAATATGAATTAGCATATGTATCACTTGTTACTGCTGCTCCAGTTAAATTAAACTTAGTACCATTAGCTTCCCATCCAGTTCCGTAAGTAAAGTAATAAGCTTGATATGTTGAATCTACACTTGCTGTTTCACTTTCAACATCATTTAAAACGTGAGCGCTTACTTCTTTTCCTGGTGTTGTAAGTGGAGCTTTCACTTCATTATTTGCTAGTATAGTTTCAGCAAACGTTAGCTTTTTATTAAAAACAGTATTGCATTTAGTGCTTCCCTTAGTTATTCCACTTGTAGTAAGAACCCATTTAGTACCATTCCATTCTACTTTACCTGTTCCTGTAGTACATTCGACACTTGTCTCATATGCGGCAGTAGTTGGAAACGTTGTACTAATCTCACCATTGATCGTAATTGCTAAAGTTGTGTCTGGTGCATTCCATTTTGCATCATATAATTCATTCTTTGATTTAAGTGTCCAATAAAAAATACTAATTATGCTTATAATAAAAAGAGAAATAAGTGGCAATACTTTATTCATAACATACCTCTATCTTTCTCTTATATTATATACTATTTAAGACTATAACTTCAAGCATTTTCAATGTGAAAGTCCTTTAAACTTCCGTCTTCACTTAAAATTTTGTTGACTGCTTCTTCAGCATTATTTAATTTATCACCGCACTCTTTAGCTAGTTTCATTGCTTTTTGATACGTCTCAATTGATGTATCTAGATCAGTGTCTCCATTTTCTAATTTTTTTACAAGTATTTCTAGTTCACTTAACATATCTTCAAACTTTTTTTCTTTCATTATTTACCTACACTTTCTACTTTTGCTTTTATACTACCTTTATATAATTTAATATTTAACACATCTCCCTTAGATATATTATCAGTACTATTTATTGTCTTATCATTTATTGATACAACTGAATATCCTTTAGATAATATACTAATTGGATTAAGTATTTCTAATTTATTTAAAATAAGTGTGTAATCATGTTTTTTCTTTTTTAATAACTCTTCAGGATTATTTAAAATATAGTTTTCCTTTATATGGTTATATCTTAACTTAGCATTTGCTAGTTTATTAGTTATTACACTATTTAATGTATCAATTAGATTAGATAGTTTTTGTTCTTTTATTTCATAGACTGCTAGAGGATTCTTTAATACATAATTATCTTTTAAATCTAGTAAATGTTTCTTATTAATATTAATCTTATTAGATATAGTACTTGTGCATCTTATTTTTATTTGTTCTAAGAATGTAAATAAATCTGCCATATTTGGTACAGCCATTTCTGCTGCTCCTGTTGGTGTTGGCGCTCTTAAGTCTGCAACAAAGTCTGCTATCGTAAAGTCTATTTCGTGTCCTACTGCACTTATTACTGGAATTGTGCAGTTATAAATAGCATAAGCAACAATTTTCTCATTAAAAGCCCATAAGTCTTCATATGAACCACCACCACGGCCTACAATAAGAACATCTAAATCATACTTTTCTGCTTCATTTATAGCTTTTACAATATCATCTTTTGCAAGTTCTCCTTGTACTAAACATGGAAAGATAATTGTCTCACATATGGGATATCTTCTTTTAATTGTGCTTAATATATCTTTAATAGCAGCACCAGTAGGTGCAGTAACTATACCAATTCTGTGAGGATATTTAGGTATTTGTTTTTTATGTCCTGCATCAAATAAACCTTTTTCAGCAAGTTCTTTTTTTAAAGCTTCATACATTAAATAAAGATTACCTAATCCATCACTTTCCATCTCTTCAACATATATTTGATAAGACCCAGTTGGTGGATAAACAGATACTCTACCAGTTACTAATACTTTCATCCCATCTTCTGGAACAAACGTAAGTTTACTTGCATTAAAAGAAAACATTACCGCATTTATTCTTCCTTCTTCATCTTTTAAAGTAAAATATAAATGGCCTCTCGTATGTCCCTTAAAATTAGATATTTCTCCCTTTAAAGATACTCTCTGTATATTTGGATCTGTATCAAACTTATTCTTTAAATAACGATTTAAAGTTGATACAGTAATATATCTTTTCTCCATTACTCAGAAATTACCTTATCTAAAACAGCATTAATCATCTTACGAACTTCTTCATCACTATACTTTTTAGCAAGCTCTACTGCTTCATTAATTACTACTACATTAGGTGTATCAGTATACTTAATTTCATATAAAGCCATTCTAAGAATTGCTGCTCCAGTAGCATCTATTCTATCTATCGTCCAGTCCTTAAGATACTTATTTGCTTCATCAGTAAGTTCATCAAAACTTGTTACAACTCCATAAACAATATCTTTAACAAATTCATTATCTATCTCTAAATTTTCTTTAATAACATCATCTACGTTATACTCCATATTATTCTTTTTATATAAAGTTATTTGGTAAATAATAGTCATTATGGTTTCTCTTAATTTACTTCTATTAGTCATCTTTATTACCTCTTTCTATGGTCTTAAAGCTGTTATTGGTAAGATATATATGCCAGTTTCCGGATCTCTAGCAACATAATCAGCATTTCCTACAATAACACATTTAAACTTTGGCTTTTTAATCATACTATTTTCAAATTTTTGCAAAGATTCTTTAGCTTCTTCTAACTTATCTAATCCTAGTTTTATCTCTACAGCCGCATATTCTCCATTATCCCACTCTAAAATTGTATCTACTTCTAATCCAGTAACATTATCTCTAAAGTGATAAATATTGCCGCCTAATGATTCGATATATATTCTTAAATCTCTTTCAACTAAAGCTTCAAACATAAAACCAAAAGTTCTAAGATCATTTAATAGTTTTTCTGGAGTAAGTGCTAAAACTGAGCATGCTAAAGATGGATCAATTAAGTGTCTTTTGGATGCTTTACCAATTCTTTCTTTAGAACGATAATTTTCTGTATATGGTGGTGTATTTAAAGTTATGTGAAGACGCTCTAGAACATCAAGATAATCAGCAATAGTAATTCTGCTCTCAATTAACTCATTTTCATTTTCATAAGTTTCAATGTCTTTAATAATTGTTTGATTAGTAACAACAGTAGCTTCATTACGAGCAAGAGATTTTAAAAGCATAAGCATTTTATTTCTATCTCTTTTTTTATCATCATTCATATCTTTATCTAAAATAGAGTTTATATAATTAGCCGGTATTATTCTAGCTTGTTCGTTTTTTACATGAATGTTTCCTGGCCATCCTCCACGTATTATTAAATTAGCAAGTTCCATAATACTTGGCGTTTTACATATACTATTTTTTTGTGCCCCGTTAAACATATCAGTTAAACTAGCTTCACCAGTACTATCATTTGACTCATATAAACTCATTGTATACATATTAATTTTACCAATACGCCCAGCTCCAGAGTGAAATATTTCTTTTTGTTTTTCGTCATTAAGCTGCGTACTACAAGTTAAAATATATTTGCCTTTTGAAGTGCTTTCATCACATTTTCTTCTTACTCTATCCCAAATTTGTGGTACTAAGTGCCACTCATCAATAAGTTCAGGGTACTCTCCATTTAAAATAAATTCAAGATCTAGTTTAGCTTTGCCTATAGTACTAGGGTCATCCAAATAAACAGCACTATTTGCATGAACTTCACTAGTCCACGTTTTACCACACCATTTAGGTCCTTCAACAGATATTGCTCCAAAGACTTCTAAATATTCTTCTATTTTTTTATCAATAAGTCTAGGCATATATTCTTTTTTTCTAAGTTCCATTATAGCCCTTCTTTCTATAATTAATTTTAACATAACTAATTATAATTAACAATACGATATACATTTTTTAACAATTTTGATATACATTTTTTAAGACTTTTGATATACATTTTTTAAGATTTTCTAGATATTTCTTTAAGTTCATTTAATTTAATCAAAGCTTCAATTGGTGTAAGTTTAAGCGGATCAATATCTTTTAAATATTCTTTTAATTCATTCTTTTCTTCTGTTAAATTAAAAGTAATCTGCTCAGCATGTTCTATCTTAGGAGCACTTTCTTTATTTTCATACTTGCTTAAAATTAAATTAGCTTCATTAATTATCTCTTCTGGCATGCCCGCAAGTGCTGCTACATGCACACCATAACTCTTATCTGCAGCACCTTCTTTAATTTTATGTAAAAACACTAGCTTACCATCATCTTCTTCAGCACTAACATGAATATTTCTAATACTTGGAATTGTTTCTTCTAAACTAGTTAATTCATGATAATGTGTACTAAATAAAGTCTTACATTTAATATGTTTAGTTGCATACTTTAAAATTGCTGCTGCTAAACTCATACCATCAAATGTGGCCGTGCCTCTTCCAAGTTCATCGAACAAGATAAGTGAGTCTTCTGTAGCATTCGTAATCGCATTATTTGCTTCTTTCATCTCAACCATAAATGTTGACTCACCACTAACTAAGTCGTCACTTGCCCCTATTCTTGTATATATTGCATCAAATAAAGGAAGATTTGCGAAACTTGCTGGCACAAAAGAACCAATTTGTGCAAGTATTATAATAATTGCTAATTGTCTCATATAAGTACTTTTACCACTCATATTAGGTCCAGTAATTAGAAGAGTTGTTGTATTTTCATCCATCATGCATCCATTTTTAACATAATTTTTTTCATTAAGCGCATTTATTACTGGATGAAAGCCATCTTTAATATCTATAACATGTTTATTATTAAATACCGGTCTTACAAATTTCTGTTCTTCACTTACAACACTAAGTGATGTTAAAGCATCAATTACCCCAATACCACTTGCCGTCTTTTGCATTAAAGGTACTTCCTTCTTTATTGCTTCTTTAACTTCCATAAATAAGTTATATTCTAAATCAATAATTCTTTCTTCAGCATTAAGTACTAAAGCCTCTTTTTCTTTTAATAATGGTGAAATATATCTCTCACCCGTAGTTAAAGTCTGTTTTCTAATCCAGCCAAACTCATCTTTTACTTTACTAGCATTACCTTTAGATACTTCAATATAATAACCAAATACTTTATTATAACCAACCTTTAAATTAGAAATACCAGATTGTTCTTTTAACTCTTGCTCCATACCTGCAATAAAAGATTTGCCACCACTTCTAATTTCCTTAAGTTCATCTAGTTCTTTATTATACCCTTCTTTAATTAAATAACCATCTTTTAAAGTTATTGGTGCATCTTCATAAATAGAACTCTCAAGTAATTTATATAACTCCTCATGAGTATTAATATCTATGTTTAAACCAATTTCACTAGCAAGCGTTTTAACATAAGGAAGGTGCTCTAAACTCTTCTTAATCTGAAGTGCATCTCTAGCATTAAATGACCCACATATTACTTTGCCACATAATCTTTCTAAATCATATATTTCATATAGATGCTTAGTAAGCTCACTTCTTTTAATAAATTCATTATTAAGTTTATCTATAGAGTCCAACCTACCATTAATCATTTTTTCATCTCTAAGAGGATTCATAAGCCACCCCTTAAGCGTTCTTGAACCCATACTAGTCTTACACTTATCTATAAGCCATATTAAACTATATTGTCTTTCTTTAAGTCTTAAAGTCTCAAATATTTCTAAATTTCTTACTGAATGTACATCCATTCTAAGTCTAGCATTATTATCAATAATAATAACATTACTTAAATGTGTTATATCTTTAAGTTCTCTAACTACTAAATAATAAAGCAAATGATTTACTCCATCACGAACTCTCTCATCAGTAATATTATCAGTAAGTTTAGTTTTTTCTTCATAAAATTTATCAGATATACTAATACTTAAATTATAATTATTCTTTAAAGTATTAAGAAGCTCTAAATCAAAAGTATTTGTAAGTATTACTTCTTTTAAATTTAAGTTTAAAACTCTACTTATAAGGGTATTCTTATCATGAGTAGTAAGCTCACTATAAATATTACCTGTACTAATATCTGCATACGTAATTAAATAAGCATACTCTAAATCTAAAATACTTCCAATAAAATTAAAGTCATAAGCTGATAAAAAATCTAAATCAACAAGAGTTCCTTTAGATACAACATTAATAACTTCTCTTTTAACCATACCTTTAGTAAATCTAGGATCTTCCATCTGTTCACATACTGCTACTTTATATCCTAAATTAACTGCTTTTTCAATATAGCCTTTAGATGCATGATGAGGAATTCCACACATTGGTACCCTTTCTTTTAACCCAGCATTTTTACCAGTTAAAGTAAGTTCTAAAGCATGTGATGCTTCCAAAGCATCCTCAAAAAACAATTCATAAAAGTCTCCGATTCGGTAGAAAAGTAATTCATCTTCATGTTCCTTTTTTATATCCATATACTGTCTCATCATTGGAGACAATTCATTATAATCTACGTCGCTTCTTTTCATACAAAATCACCACTACATATTTTATCATAAATAATAGTGATTTGTTTAATTATTTTTAGATATTTTGTGTCTCAATATGTTTTATTTCATCCCAAACAACTTCTTTTTTAAATAGAACAGCAATATTTAAATACTGCCAAGATAAAAGAAATATAGGAAACATAATAATACCAGTTAAATATTCTTTTACTCTTTTCTTGCTCTTAACACATACAAAAAGAGCACATAAAGAAACTGCTATATAGTTAACTAATAAACCAAATGCAGAAATTATAAGAAATATTTTTAAAGGAAGAGCTAATAAATTTATTAAAGCAGATATCATACTAAATATAAGAACTAGTGGTGTGCTATAAATAAGTAAAGAATCAATTACTTCAATACTTGGCTTTTTTATTAAAGACTTAATAAGTCTACTAAAATAAATGAAAAAACCTTCATATATTCCTCTAGTCCACCTTCTTCTTTGAATCATACTAACTTTAAAATCAGATGGATGTTCTGCATAACATATAGCTCCACTAACATATCTAATCTTAATATTATTTAAAGCACATATTGCCATAAATTCTAAATCTTCAGTAATTGTCTTAACATTAAAGCCATATTTATCAATTACTTCCTTTTTAATCATAATACCAGTACCATTAATTGCTCCAGAAGCTCCAATATTATTTCTTGGAATACTAAACAAAATACTCTGAATAAAGAAATAAATAGCATAACAAGATGACACCCAAGTGTTTTCCTTAGCTTTAATATCCATATTAGATTTAGCAACTAAAAACCCTTCATTTAAACATTTATTCATCTTACTTAAAAACTCATCATTAACTACATTATCAGCATCCATTATTATATAAGCATCAGTCTTATCATTTTTTAATCTATCAAAAGCCTCTTTTAAAGCATCACCTTTATTTTTAATTTTTCTTTCACACAGAATGCTTCTAACCCCTTCAGCATTACATACACCTAATGTATTATCTGTTGTATTATTAATTACTGCAATTATTTCACATTTATCTTTAGGATACTTTTGATTTTTAAAACTTAATATAACATCTTTTATTACTGCCTCTTCATTACGTGCTGGAATTAAAATTGTAAAATGATTATACTTATCACTTAGAGTTACACTCTTTTTTCTTTTCTTAAATAATAATAGAGCCGTTAATAAAAAATAAATACTATAAACTCCAATTAATAACATAATAATTATATTTATAACTTCTAATGTTTTCATTTCTTACCTCTAAGAAAAGTTTACCATAATTATATTATCTGTCTACCCCTTTTCGCTTACATCTTGTAAATTTTAGGTTTCATTTACAAAAAAACTATATCATTTTAGATATAGTTTTATAATTACTTGCTCTTTCTATATAAAGTTTCTCATTACCAGCAGGATATTCAGACAATTCTTTAATACTATCTTTAATAAGGCCTAAGCCTACTTCTCCACCAAATATATATAAAATATTCTCTTTATTTAGTATGGGTTCTAAACCTAGTCTATTGCATAATTTAACGTATTCCTTAGATGGACTACCATCAAGTAAATCATCATACCCCATATCAGTATAAATTCTTTCTAAAATACCCCTTATCTCTCTAGGTAGGTTATCCCCCAAAAGGATTACCGCCCTATTATTCTTTCTTTGCATCCTCTCCTTATACTCAGCATTACTCATATTACTAACAATCTTATAAGATAACTTATATATTACATTACCATCATCAGTCATATTAACAGGTTCTAACTCACAGATATCCCCATTTTCAAGAAACGCAGGTATTCCTTCAAGAGGATCATAAACAAAAGTCAAAATAATCTTTCTTGCCTTCTTATAACTAGTACTTCCCTTTTTAATAACAGTCCTTGGAATATCTAAAGCATCAATTAAACTTCTTTTCTCTAAATGGTCAATCCTTTGCGTATATACATCAAAATAATTATTTAACTCTTCTAAGGATAAACCATATCTTTTAAGCTCCTCAAAAGCAAATCTTTCAGTTATATAGCCTTCTAAAGTATCTTTGTTTTTTGGTTTAAAACTATAAATCATTGGCGTATCATCAGTATACACCTTAGGTAAATATTTAACTATTTTTCTAAGTGCCTTTGGCATATTATTACTTTCTCTTAAAACAAAATAATCCTTCTTAGTAATAACATACTTATCACCACGTTCTTCAACCTCAGTAATCCAAGATCTAGCCTCATCCAGCACTTCTTCATCATCAGTTAATATATATATACCAGTACCAGGCTTTGATTCAGCCAAATCATGAGGTCTAGTTAAAACCTCCTCCATATCAGTTTTATAGTAATAAGAACCAGCATCCATTAAATTAATCATACGATACTTATCACCCTTAAGCTTTTTAAGAACACTTCCCATTGCATCTGGATCAATTAATTTCATTACCTTTACCCTCCTCTTTAAGTACCTTTAAAGCATCTTCAAAAGTGTTTACTCCTCTAATAGTAATCTCATACTTCTTCTCTTTAGCATAATTAATAGCATCTTCATAATTTTTACTAGGACAAATAAACAAATCAGCCTTAGCCTTAACAGCAGCCGCAAGTTTATAAGTAACACCACCTATTTCCCCAACATTACCATCTTCATCTATCGTACCAGTCCCAACAATCTTCATACCATACGTAATATCTTCACTAATCAAAGCATTATACATACTAAGAGCGGTTATTAACCCACCACTAGGTCCAGACTCACTTTCCTTAGTCTTAAGATCAATCTTCTTATCAGAATAAACTTCCTTATCGTCCAAAATAACAAGACCTGCATAAAGTTCATTATCCTCTTCATATATAGTAGAACTAGTATCATGCTCCTTATCATCTCTTAAATAAGTTATATTAATTTTATCACCAGCACTCTTACTATCTATATAATCCTTAAAATCATCAAAACTAGTCATCTTATTATTATCATAACTTATAATCTCATCTCCAACTTTAAGACCACTATTATTTTCTTTAGTTACATAAATAACATAAAAATGATGACTCTTAATTTCATAAGGCGTATTAGAATACTTATAAGCAACTATCTTAGCATTACTAGTAGCATTTAAATAATCTAATCGGTTCCTTGCATTAGCATCATCAATTGTTTCATTATCTTCCTTTAAATCATTATTCTTAACAAGTTCCCACGAAGGATTAATTTTACCAATCAAATAAAAGGGAAGCAGGCCTTCCATATAACCAACGTAAGCCATATTAAAAGAGCCTTCACTCTTATATAAAGAACTTACCCGATCATTCATATTAATAACTCCCCCTGGCTTATAAACACTATAACCAGTATCAATATTAAAAAACGCAATAATTAAAAATGCACTAATTAAAAATCCATAATTTTCCTTAATAAAGTTTTTCAACTTTGCATAAATTTTATTAATCATAATCATTCCTCTTTACTAAATTATAACAGACTTCAGGTGATTTTATGAAAAATATTTCAAAAACTATCGTATTTTTACTATTACTTTCCTTATGTCTAATCAAAAGGCCCAGTCTAATTAACGGAATTATCTATGGAATTAACCTATGGAAAACATGCTTATTTCCTTCAATCTTTCCCCTTTTAATCTTAAGTGACCTAGCCTTATCAACTAATATCATTAAAATAATAAGTGAAAGCATTGGTTTAATATTTAAAAAAATATTTAATATCCCAAAAGAAGCAGCATACGTTCTATTTATGTCATTCTTTACCGGATGCCCAAGTAATGCCAAATACATAAAAGATCTATTGGATAATAAAATGATTGATAACACTGGAGCAATTAAAATACTATCCATAGCACAGCTATACAACCCAAATTTAATAATCACCATAACCCCGTTTCTAACATTTAAAAGCAAACTATTTTTAATAATAGGTAATCTATTTTGTAACTTACTTATCGGTTTAATAAACCGTCACATTAAATGTAACTATTATAAAGCCATTAAAAAACAAATAACCTTCTCTTTAACTAACAGTATAAATAATGCTATAAATACCCTTTTAAACATTCTAGGCGTAATTGTCACATTTAGCGCACTAAGTTCCATATTTAAAATTAATCATCCATTATTTACTGGAATATTTGAAATTACAAACGGAATAAGTAAAATAAACACTAGTGAAATTAACGCCTTATTTATGTGCACTCTTATGCTTAGCTTCGGTGGTTTATCAATCATCTACCAAATTAAAGGTATATTAAAAGAGTATAAATTAGATTATACCCTTTATTATAAATCAAGAATTATGCACGTATTTCTTTTCTTAATACTAACACTAATTTATATTAGATACTGTTTATAATTTTCTTAGTGGCTTCACTTTTAGATTCAATAACTACCCTTTCACAAACAAATAACATCATAATTAAACATAAATAATAAGAACCACCATAAGATAAGAAAGGAACCGGAACACCAGTAAGCGGAATAAGTGCTAATATACCCATAAAATTAACAAGCAAATGTAGTAAAATATAAGCAAATGTTCCTAAAGCAATAATATACCCTTTAACAGTACCAGCCCTTCTAGCAATTTGCAAAAGTCTAATTAATAAAACTAAATATAAAATAATAACAACCGCTCCAGTAACTGCACCTAACTCTTCACAAACTATTGGGAAAATAAAGTCTGTATGAGCCTCTGGCAAATACAAATACTTCTGTGTAGAATTACCAAGACCTACCCCAAATAATCCACCATTGGAGATTGCAATCATTCCATTACAAACCTGATAACCGGTCTTCTGCGTATATCTAGTACAAGGTGCTCTAAAGTTTAAACGACTAGTCTGCTCACCATTTAATGAATAAGTAAAAATTAAAATCAAACCTAAAATAGCTACTCCAGCACACCCAACTTTTATCTTAGTCATCTCTTTAGTATTAACCGGTAAAAACATAAAAACAATTCCTGCAATACCAGCAACAATTAATCCAGTTCCTAAATCTGGCTGTAAAGTAATAAGACCAAAGCATATACCAATAAAAATAAAAGGCACAAATACTAAAAATATATTATAATTTTTCCTTTTTAAAAGTTTATCAAAATATACCGCTAAATAAACAATCATAATTGGTTTCAAAAACTCAGATGGCTGAACACTAACAAACCCTAAATCAAACCAACTTTTAGATCCATTAGTAATCGTTCCATAACTCATTACCAAAATAAGTGAAAGCAAAACGCCAATCATCCCAACCGGAGCTAAAAAATCATAACTTTTTGTCTTTAACTTTAAAACAATTGTAAATCCAATAATCCAAGAAGCAATAACAACAATAAGCTGCTTATTAAAATAATAAGATTCATAAGTACCATTATAAAGTACAGCTGTAATTGACGAAGCACTAAAGATCATAACCAAACCAAAAATAGTAAATGCAAGCATTAAAACAAGCAATAATTTATCCATTTTTTTAAAGTTACTCTTCATTTCAATCACCTACACTCTATAGTAAAGTATACCATGAAAAAAACATATACGCAAAATATATGTTTTAATTTGACAATCCAATTAACTCTATAATAAGTGGTGATAAAATAATAAGTAAAATTATTGGAATAAATAATAGAACACTAACTACACTTATCTTAATTGGCATCTTATTAATCTGTTCACGAACACTTAATACAAGTTTATTATTTAAATAATCAATCTGTGTATTAAGACTATTAATCATATCACTTCCATAAACACTAGACTCTGTTAAATTCAATATAATATTACTAATTACTTCACTAGGTATTCTTTTTTCTAAATCTAGTAATGCTTCATTCATTGTACTACCCATCTTCATATCACTAAGTGCTTTCTTAAATTCATCAGATAAATCATTAGATATACTAGATGTAGTAAGCTCAATAGCTCCTTTTAAATTATTACCAGACTCCAAAGTCAAACTTAAAATTTGAAAAAAGAATAACGCCTGTTTATTTAGAAGTGCTCTTCTCTTAGCAAGTCTTACATCATAATACAAAAACTCAAATAGCAAAGCTGCTCCAATTGGAAATAATATTATAAGATAAAATCTATGATAGCAAAATATAATACTAATAACAAAAGCAGTAATAATTACCAAAAGATATAAATTTAAATCACTTACATAAGAACTCTTATTCTTAATTCCTAAAGCTGTACTTTTCTTCTTAAACCTTGAAATAGTTTTATTACTAAATAATTTTAATGTAACACTTCTCATAACTCCACCTTAAGAATCTTTCTAATAATAAAGATATATATTGTATAAAGAATAAGAACTAAAACAATTGCAAATATACCTAATACATTATTAAATAATGGATTAAAATAATCATTGTTAAGTATTAAAATAATAAAAATTAATATAAATGGCATAAAAGTAAGAATTCTATAAACAACCATACTAGATGCTGTCATCGCTTTAAGTTCATCCTTAAGCCTCTTCTTATTTGTTAAAGCTTCTTCAATATTTGAAAAGATAAATGTAATATTACCTCCAGTAACATTTAAAATACTTAAACTACTAGATATATACTGGGCATCTTCTAACCTAACTCTCTTATAAAAACGTTTAAAAGCCTCCGACGTATCTATACCACTAGATAAATCTTTCTTAATAAGCATAAACTCATCCTTTACTGGACCATCTAAATCATTTATAACAACATCAATCGCATTAGATATATTTAAACCTGACTTAAAAGCATTATTCATAATAATAATTGCTTTAAGTAAATCACCCTCAATATTTTTTATTCTAATTTGATTTAAGATTTCTAAATAAATATCAGTTGCAAAATACCCCAGTACCAAAAAAACTAATCCAAGTGGTAACTCAAAAGTTCTATTTAAAACAGATGTTAAAGTATATATTATAAAAACCAAAATACTAATTAAAATTTTAATACTATAAACATCATACTTATAATTAAGATTCTTCTTTATTGCACTATATCTATCATACTTATTTGCTTTCTTAGTAAAGTATGCACTCTTAGATAAAATACTACTCAACTTACTAATTAAAGTATTAACACTTTTATTAAAATCATCTCCAATAGTTGGTTCACTATTACCTGGAACCTTAAGAGTAAACTTATCTATTCTACTAGCTATTTTAATTGTTCTTCTAATCTTTAAAATTTCATAAATAACAATTACTAAAAGTAAAATAATAGCACTTATAAATATAGCAAGTTTTAATATCTTATCCATAAAAGTACTCCTTTCTATTTAAGCATATCTAATTTAATTCCCCTTGATTTAAGTAGTTTAGCAACATTAGGTTTTTTATTCTTACAAGTAAACTCTCCTCTTTCCTCACCAGTATCAGTAAGTCCCATTTGAATAAACTCAAATATAGGAATAAGTTTAATCATATCCTTATCAAACCCATCAACTTCACATATAGAAGTTATTTTTCTTTTACCATCATGCATTCTTTGAATATTAACAACAATATTAATTGCATTTTCAATATATTCTCTAACTGCTTTAATTGGAATATCAATACCACTCATAAGCACTAAAGTCTCTAATCTATTTAAAGCATCTTCTGGACTATTAGCATGTAACGTAGTAAGTGATCCATCATGTCCAGTATTCATTGCTTGTAACATATCAAAAGCCTCTTTACCACGACATTCCCCAACAATTATTCTATCTGGTCTCATACGAAGAGCATTAATAACCAAATCTCTAACAGTAACAACACTCCCCTTATTATAATTAGCAGTTCTTGTTTCAAGCGATATAACATGCTCCTGTTCTAACTTTAACTCAGCAGCATCCTCTATTGTAATAATTCGTTCATCATTTCCAATAAAACCACTTATAATATTTAAAAGAGTCGTCTTACCAGAACCAGTTCCACCACAAACAATAATATTAAGTTTTCCTCTAACACACGCCTCTAAAAACTTAGCCATATCAGTAGTCATAGTACCAACTCTAAGCAAATCTTCTACTTTAGTCATATTATGCTTAAACTTACGTATAGTAATAACTGGCCCATTTACACTTAAGGGAGGTAATACCGCATTAATTCTTGACCCGTCCTTAAGCCTAGAATCTACCATAGGATTAGAACTATCAATAGTTCTTCCTAGAGGCTGAATAAGCCTTTGAATAGTACGCTCTATATGACTATCATTAATAAAAGAAACACTAGTATCCTTAACTAACTTACCATCAATCTCTACATAAACCTCACTAGGACCATTAACCATAATCTCCGTAACATTAGGATCATTTAAAAGTTCCGTAATCGGTCCATAACCATTTATCTCTGATTCTATTAAATTAAAGATATGATTTCTCTCCAAATTAGTTAAATCATACCCCTCTAAACACCTATCAATCTCCTCATTAACAAACTCACTTAATTCCTTATTAGTAGGTATCTCCTTATCAATCAAATCCTCAATAATTATTTTTCTAAGCTTATCAAGTAACTTCTTATCTTTAAATACCTCATAATCACTAACTATACTATCCTCAGCATTATATATTGGCTTAAAATCAAAATTTTCAGTTAAGCTTTTACTCATCTTTACCACCTGCATCCTTAATAATTAAATTAAACACATCCTCATCTGGATACTTTCTAGCCTCAAGAGTAAAAATCTTTCCATCAAATACATAAGCATCCATATTAGGTACATAAAACTTATTACTTATAATATAATCAATATTATTATCAATAATCACCTTTAAATCATATAAAGAAAAATAATCACGATTATTTGCTACTGAATCATTTAAAATAACCTTATACTTATTTATGCTACTATCCTTAAATAAGCTTAGAACTGTCTTTAAATTCTTTAAATCCAGTGGATCATTAGTCGTAACAAGTAAAATCTTATCAACCATATCCAAAATATTAACATTAACCTCATTTAATATATGTGACATATCAAATATAACAAAATCATACTTAAAAACAGCCTTATCTAAAATTATACTTAAATACTTAGGATCAATCTTATTAGCTCTTCTAGGATCAGTAGGAGCCCCAATAAAAGAAATATTTTTATTATAAACCGTAACATAATCTTCAAAATCTTTATAACGATTATTACTATAATCATCAGCAAAATTATATATATCTTTTTTTGGTTTCTTATTAAGAGCACAATCTATTTGTCCTGAATAAAGATCAGCATCGATAATCAAGCATCTCTTATCAAGCTTAGACATAGCACCAGCCAAATTAAGTGTAAAAATAGTCTTGCCAGTTCCGCCCTTAGCACCAAAAACTGCTATACTTGTTCCTCTAGCCATTATTCTGCCTCCTTTATCTTTGATTTTATTTCATATGTTTTATTTATTACTGGATATTTAACTTTAATAATAATTGTCTTTTCCCCATCATGATTAACTATCTCTATATCTTCTTTTCTAATATTATTTTTATTTAATAAATCTATTATTTCATCATCACTTAAATCATATCTCTTAGCATCTTTAATTGTACTATCAAGAATACCTAGAACACGATTTTTCTCATTTACAAATACACCAGACTCATAAACAAACATAATAACAATGAATATAACTGGAATTATCGTAATAAAAAGTGCAAGTGCCTGAGCTTTTTTATTCATCCTTTAAAACCACTCTTTCACTATTAATATAATAAGGTTCTTTAAGGATTAAACTTAAACCAGGAGCTTTAGGAACATATTTCTCTCTGATAGTAATCTTTTCATACTTATCACTAGATTCACACATAGCCCCATCAGGGCATAAGCCCGTTTCCTTATACTCCATAACTAAATTACTAACATCATTCTCTAATTTATTCTTAGTGCTTAATATCAAAGAAAAATCTACAAACACCAATATAAGATAAACCATAACAGGCATAATCAAAATAAACTCAATAAGTGCTTGCCCTTTCTTACTCATACTAGCCTCCCCTATCATATACAATTAGTATATCACATGTAACTCACAAAAAAAAGAAGATTATCTATTTTATTTCAAATATTTTGTTGTAATACAATAGATGTGAAACATTATTATATAAAAAATGACTTAAGTCTTA
>OJAW01000135.1_pt1 | contig 57583 bp, 56 predicted proteins | sample 1589151 | NCBI WGS metagenome assembly OJAW01 (sample SAMN03283290) | human gut metagenome | biome: human-associated habitat; material: feces | host: Homo sapiens | place: Peru | collected 2012
ACTCATATATTATCCCTCCTATATATATTGTAACAAATTAAAAAAGTAAACAGTTCTTTTTTTATCTGTCTACTTTTATTGTATCACTTCAATTAGTATTCTTTTTTTTCATAAAAAAACGAGGCCTTTAGGGCCTCAAAGAATAAAAAGGGGTTGACTAGTGTGATACTAGCACCAAATCGCCTTCTTAAGTGATTTGGTAATTAATATACTAAAGCATATATGATAAAAAGTCAATTAACTTTACACTTATTTTACATATTTTTTTAAAAAACTTTATATTTGCTTTTTTTATAAAGTTTGATACAATTAGGTTGGAGGTAAAATGGACATAAAAAATTTACACCAGGTGGGTGAAAAAACTTCAAAAATATTAAATAAACTAGGAATATTTACAGATGATGATTTAATAAATTATTATCCATATAGATATAATGTTTATAATTTTTCAAATGAATTAATAGATAATTCTACATTAATAATAAATGTAATTATTGAATCTAATCCAATTGTTTCATATATTAAAAAAAATTTTAATAGATTATCATTTAGAGCAAGGTATAATGAGAAAATTTTTAATGTAGTAATATTTAATAGAGCTTATTTAAAAACAAATTTAACTATTGGGAAAAATATAACTATTATTGGTAAATATGATTTTAAGAAAAATATATTTACATCTTCGGACATAAAATTTAATGTAACTAATGGTCAAATAGAACCAGTATATCATTTAACAAAAGGAATAACTAATAATACAATTTCTAAATTAATAAAAGATAATTTTAATAATATATATATTAAAGATTCTTTACCAAGTAATATTATTTCAAAATATAATTTATTATCTAAAAAAGATGCATTATATAATATTCATTTTGCAAATGATTTAAAAATGGTTCATTATGCTAAAAATAGATTAATTTATGAAGAATTATTTGATTTTTCATTTAAAATGAACTATTTTAAAAATCAAAATATTAGAAAAGATAAAGAACCTAAAAATATTGATATAAACAAAATAAACGAATTTAAAAAATTATTACCATTTTCTTTAACTACTGATCAAGATAATGCTTATAATGAAATTGTTCAAGATATGGGTTCAAATAAAAAAATGAATAGACTCCTTTTAGGAGATGTTGGAAGTGGTAAAACTGTTGTAGCCGTAGGAGCAATTTATGCTAATTTTATTGCTGGATTTGAATCTACTTTAATGGCTCCAACTGAAGTACTTGCTACTCAGCACTATTTTAGTATTAAAAAAATACTTGATAAATTTAATGTAGCTGTTGAGTTAATAACTGGTTCAATGTCTAAAAAAGAAAAAGAAACAATTTATAAAAGAGTTCAAAATAAAGAAATAGATTTATTAATTGGAACACATTCATTATTAAATGAAAATATTATATTTAATAATTTAGGACTTGTTATAACTGATGAACAACACCGTTTTGGAGTACATCAAAGATTTACTTTGGAAGATAAGTCAAAATGCCCTGATATTTTATATTTATCAGCAACACCTATTCCTAGAACTTATGCAATGACTATTTATGGTGATTTAGATATTTCATATATTAAAACTAAACCAACTGGTAGAAAAGATATTATTACAAAGGTTAAGAAAAATAGTGATATTAAAGAGGTACTTGGACTTATGCTTGAACAAATAAAATTAGGCCATCAAATATATGTAGTATCTCCTTTAGTCGAAGAGGATGAATCATTAAATTTAACAAGTATAAATTTGTTAAAGGAAAAACTATCCCTTGCATTTAAAAATTTATTTAGAATTGAAATAATTCATGGTAAAATGAAAACTAGTGAAAAAGAAAGTATAATGAATGATTTTAAAAATAATCAAATTAAAATATTAATAGCAACCACCGTTATTGAAGTAGGTATAGATGTTTCTAATGCTACAATGATGGTAATATTTAATGCAGAAAGATTTGGACTTGCAACACTTCATCAGTTAAGAGGAAGAGTTGGAAGAAGTGATTTACAAAGTTATTGCTATTTAATTAGTGATAGTGATAATGAACGTCTTAAAGTAATGGAGGAAAGTAATGATGGTTTCTATATATCTCAAAAAGACTTTGAAATGCGTGGTCATGGAGATTTATTTGGTGTTAAACAACATGGAGATATGTCATTTAAACTTGCTAATTTAAAAAATGATTATAATATTTTACTATTTGCTAATGAAGATGCAAAAAAATTTATTGATAGTAAAGAATATTTAAATAATGAATATTATAAAGACTTAGCTCAAAATTTAAACATCACAGATTAAAAAGTGTAAAGCATTAGTAAAGTGTAAAAAAAATAATTGACTTTTTTAAAAATTCATATTATCATTTAATTAGCATAGGACAAATAAAAACCTATGCATGACTAAAACCTTACGAATTATAATGTGAGGAATAGTCAAACCAAAACCCCCTGAGCGGCCTTTTTACAGGCCGCATTTTTTTATATTAAAATAAAATTATTATGAAGAACCTGTTTACCAAAAATGTGTAAATACACAAAAATAGTAAACATGAACATAATGATTAATTTATATAATTATTAACAATGATATTAAGCCAAAAAACTAAAAAAAGGATTATTTAATGGTATAATTATGTATGAGGTGATACTCCTGAAAAACATTATTAAATCTGGTTTATATGGTTTTATAGTTGGGGATGCTTTAGGTGTCCCAGTAGAGTTTATGTCTAGAGATAAACTTAAAGAAAATTCAGTATCTGAAATGCTAGAAAATATATCAAGAAATACTACAAAAGGGTATTGGTCTGATGATACAGCTATGACATTATGCACAATGCAAAGTTTAATTGAAATGGATGAACTGAATTTTTCAATTCATGATTCTATGATGAAAAACTATAGAAGATGGCTTGAGGAAGGCTGTATGGCAGTTAATAATATTTGCTTTGGGATAGGGCAAACAATATTTAAATCATTAGGCAGATATAGAATGTCTAAATCATTTTTAGAATATTGTGCTAAAAATACTGAATCAAAAAATAATGGTGGAAATGGTGCAATGATGAGAATTTTGCCATTAATTTTATATTTGTATAATCATGATATTCCTAAATATAAGAATTTAGCCGAAGATAAAAAAAATTATAGAAAGTACGATGTTATTGAATTTAATGTTGGAATAACACATCAATATAAAGTTAATGTTGAAAGCTGTATATTTTACGCAATGTTTATATTTAATTTGTTGGATACTAAAGATTTAAATAAATCATATGACTTGAGTATTGAACAACATTTATCTTGGTATGGTGGATGCCAAACGTCTGAACTTAAAAGAGTGTTGACTAAATCTATTATTAGTTTAGATGAAGAATATATTAAATCGAGCGGGTATGTTATTGATACTTTGGAAGCAAGTTTATGGTGTATATTTAATTCTAATAGTTATGAAGAAACTGTTTTAAAAGCAGTAAATCTTGGTGGAGATTCAGATACAATCGCAGCGATAGCAGGATCAATAGCTGGAATATATTATGGGTTTGATTCAATACCTAAAAGATGGTTAAATGAACTATGCGAAAAAGAATTATTAGAGGAAAGTATTGATAAATTTATATTAAAATGTGAATCAAAATAATAATTGGTGGTGCATATGTTGGAAAAGTACTTAAAAATTATTTATGATGATTATATAAATGATCCAGATTCGTCAGAAAAGATGAAACAAGCAGAAAAGGGTACACATAATGTGTATATAGAAGTTGCATCATATCTTTCTTTATATGGAAGTGTTAGATTAATTGATGTAATTAGTGAAGAAGATATTTATAATGCAGTATATGAAAAAATGAAAAAATTTATAAAAAATATATAGAAAGTAATAACATATAAATTTCGATTAATAATATAAGTAAGCTTTGTTTTTGCTCAAAGTGTAAAATAAAATAAGCTCAAAATGCAAAACAGAATTCAGCCAAAATGTAAAATGAAATACAGCCAAAATGTAAAATAAGTATTAACAAAATTAAAAAAATATAGTATAATGATTACGAGGAGAGGATATTATGGAAAAATATATACCTAGAATTGTTGATGATGTTTTACAAAATAAGTTGGAATATATGGGTGCAGTACTTATTGAAGGTTGCAAATGGTGTGGAAAATCTACAACTGCAAAACAAATAGCAAAAAGTTACATTGAATTTCAAAATCCAGACAATAAAACACAATATGATAAAACTAATCAAACAAAACCATCTTTATTTTTAGAGGGTGAAAAACCAAGATTGTTCGATGAATGGCAGATGTATCCAGTCATTTGGGATTGTATTAGAACAGATGTTGATCACACTGGTCTTAAAGGACAATATATATTAACAGGTTCAGCAAGACCAAGTGAAGATAGTGTTATGCACACTGGAACTGGTAGAATTTCTAAATTACTAATGAGGCCAATGTCACTATATGAATCTGGTGAATCTAATGGAAAAGTTTCTTTAAATGATGTTATGGATGGAAAAGATATAGAAGGTGTATCTGAATTAAGTTTTGATGATTTAATAGGTGCTATGATGCGAGGAGGCTGGCCTGATGCATTAAATATTTCCGGAGATAATAAATATAAGATCGCAAAAGATTATGTTAAAAGTTTATTAACTGAGGAAATACAAAGTGTAGATGGAATAGAAAGAAGTTCTAGCAAAATGAATGCAGTGCTAAAGAGTATTTCTAGAAATATATCTACAAATGTAAGTAAGGCTACAATTATAGAGGATGTAAAAACAGAATTTGTTAGTGAACTATCAAGACCTACATTAGATGATTATTTAAATACATTAGAAAAATTATATGTTCTTGAATATGTTCCAGCTACTAATCTTAATTTAAGATCTAAAACACCTCTTAGAGTTTCTCCTAAATTGGAATTAGTTGATCCATCATTAGCTATTGCAGCACTTAATATGAAAAGAGAAGATCTAATAAAAGACTTAAACTTTACAGGATTTATATTTGAAAATATGTGTATGAGAGATTTAAGAATATACGCTGATGCTATGGATGCCACTTTATCATATTATAGAGATAAAAACGATTTTGAAGTCGATTGTATTTTAAAATCAGATAGTGGTAAATGGGGAGCTATAGAAATAAAATTAGGTGCAGGAGAAATCCCTGAAGCTGCTGATAATTTAAATAAATTTAAAAATAATGTTGATACAGAAAAATATGGAGAACCATCGTTCTTAATGATACTAACTGGGGCAGATTATTCATATAAACGTGAAGATGGTATATATGTAGTATCAATTGGTAGTTTAAAAAATTAATGATTTCAATAAGAGTCTATTTTTGTATAGATTCTTACTTTTTATGCTAAAATTTCTTGGGAACAAATTGGTGTTTTTAGAAGCCCCTCGAGAACAAATTGGGAACAGTGGCATAGGTCGTGATAGGTAAAATAGGGGTATTTACGAGAAATATAGCACGAGTAAAATCAATAATAATGAAAAATGTGATAGAAAAATAATACCTTTCAAATCCACCTGAAGGAGCGCATAGCACTCCATTTTTGTTTGTTTAAATTTAAAAAAAATTAAATTATGAAAATAAATACTTAAATATATTTGTATAAATTTAATTAAGTTTACACCCTCTAAGCTGTTTTTTTACAGGCCGCATTTTTTTAGAATAAAATCATTATGAATACTCATTTACCAAAAGTGTGTAAATACACAAAAATGGTAAAAAAGATTATTGATATATTAATTATTAATCTAAAGTATATATACTTTTAATAAAAAAGTAGATATAATTATTTTGAAAAGGAGGATACATGAAAACACTTTTAGTTTTAGAGGGTGGTGCTTTTAGGGGTACATATACTGCTGCAATAATCGATAAATTTATTGAAGATAATATTAATATAGATGCAATAATTGGTGTTTCTGCAGGTGCTTTAATAGCTCCAAATTATTATTCTAGGCAAATAGGAAGATGTTTAATTATTAATAGAAAATATTGTAAAGATTCAAGATATATGGGTAAAAAATCATTAATTGAAACTGGTAATTTTGTTAATAAAGATTTTGCTTATTATAATGTTACTAAAAATATTGAAGTATTTGATGAAAAAGAATATGAAAAAAATTACAAACTTCTTTTAGCAACAGTATCAAATGTTGAAACAGGTCTTCCTGAATATATTGAAGTAAATAATGTTTATAATCAGATTGAAGTATTAAGAGCAAGTAGTGCAATGCCTTTTTTAACAAATATTGTAGAAATTAATAATAATTATTATTTAGATGGAGCAATATGTGATAGCATTCCAATTAAAAAAGCTTTATCTTTAGAATATGATAGAATTATTGTTATTTTAACAAGGGAAAAAGGTTTTATTAAAAAACCATTTAATAAAGGAGAAATTATAGGAATAAAAACTAAGTATAAAAAGTATCCTAAATTTATTAAAGCAATGCTTAATAGATATAAACAGTATAATGAATCATTAGAAATAATTGATAAATTAAGTAGTGAAAATAAAATATTTGCTATATATCCCTCAGAAAATATTGATATAAGTCTTAATAAAGTAAATAAAAAAGAAATAGATAGAATATATGATATTGGAATAAAAGATTATAATAATTTAAAAGATAAATTAAATGAATATTTAAACTCAAAATAATTGAAATTAATTAATTTAAATGGTATTATTTTATAGGGTAGTTATGAAGAAAAAGAAGTTAAAATTAAAAACAAAATATAAATTTTTACTTATAATTATAGCTATATTTTTAGTTACTTTTTTTAGTATGAATTTTCTTTTTAATATTATTTTAATCGGAGATAAAGACATTTATTTAAATGTAAATAGTTCTTATTTTGAAAATGGCTATAAAGCAACATTTTTTGGTAAAAAGTTAAAAGTTGATGTAAAAAATAATATTGATAATACCTCTTTAGGAGATTATAAAGTTACATATACAGCAAACTTATTAAATTTTAAAAAAAGTGTTATTAGAAATGTTCATGTAGTTGATAATGAAAAACCTGTAATAACATTAAATGGTGATAATATAATATATCTTAATAAAGATAGTAAATATGAAGAACCAGGTTATGAAATAACTGATAACTATGATAAAGATATTAATAGTAAAATTAAAGTAACAAATAATATTGATGAAACCAAGGCAGGCAAGTATGAGGTTGTGTATGAGGCCATAGATAGTTCTAAAAATAAAGCAAAAGTTGTAAGAACTGTTGAAGTTCTTGATGATAGTGCATTAACAAGTTCAATAAAAGATTTTACTTTAAAAGGACTATTTACTAAAACAACTTTAACTTATGAAGAAAATGAATATAATTATTTTAATGATACTATCTTTTTAGGAGACTCAAATACATCATTTCTGTATCTAAAAGGAAAACATATTTCAGCTTATCAAACTTGGGCAAGAAATAATTTAAATATTGCTCAAATAAATTCTTCGACTTTTGAAACTTATGAAAATAGACAAAATACAGTTTTAAATGATGCTCTTACAAAATATAAACCAAAATATTTAATTGTATGTCCTGGAATTAATGCTGGACTTTATATGCAAAAAGATGTATTTGTAAGAGAGCTTCAAAAATTTTATGATAATATTAAGTTAAATTATAAAGATACAAAAATTATATTTTCAGCAATATTTCCAATAAATGATGGTACACTAAATAAAGCAAATCAAAAAAATATTAATATTTTAAATTATTATTTAGCAAGATTTTGTTATGAAAATAATATAAATTTTATTGATTTTACAAATGAAATAAAGGATAATGAAGGATATGCTGATGTAAGTTTATTTGAATGTACTGATGAACTTAATTGCAATTTTCATTTAAATGAAGAAGGAAGAAATAAATATATAGACTACATAAAACATTTGGATTTAGGAAAGGTGGTAAATTAATATGAAATTTAAAAAAATTATAATGGTTATAGGGCTTACAATTATTTTAGCTGGCTGTAACAAAAGTGCATCAACACTTGATATGAAAGGAGCGTCAACCTCCCTTGATGAAAAATATCAAAATATGGCTCTTATGAGTGATAAAGAACTTGAGGGTATTTATAATCAAGATACATCTATAATGGAAGAATATATTATTAAGTCAAGTGAAAATCAAGATGGTAATTTTTATGCTTTAATTAAAGTAAAATCTGAAAATAAAGAAAAAGTTAAAAATAATATGAATGAAATGTTTTCTATATTAGAAAATCAAAGTAGTTTATATTCACCAGAGGCTGTTAATTTAATTAAAAATAAACTTGCAACATCAGTTGGTGATTATTTAATATATATAGTATCTGAAAATAATCAAGAAATGTATAATGTAGTAAAGGAATATATAAATTAATGAATTTTAGTAGTTTATTATTTATTTTCTTTTTTTTACCAATTTTTTATCTATTATTTATTTTGCTTCCAAAGTCAAAAAGATATATTGTTCTTATAATATTTAATTTAATATTTTATCTTTACAGTGGAATATTTAATTTTTGTTTATTAATTTTTACCATTTTATTTAATTATTTTTATATTAAGCTATTAGGAAAAAAATATCAAAGATCCTATAATGTTTTGGTAATAATTAATATATTATTTTTAAGTTTTTTTAAATATACAAACTATTTTATATTTCCTTTAGGGATAAGTTTTTATACTTTTAATAATATAAGTTACATACTTGATAGAAAACATAATAAAATTAAAAATGAAAGTTTTTTAGATTATTTATGTTATATTACACTATTTTGCAATGTTTTAATGGGACCAATTACAAGGTTTAATGAAGTAACAAAAAATATAAGGAATTTAGATATTTCTTTTGAAATAGGAGCAAAAGGCTTTTATAGATTTTTAACGGGTTTATTTCAAAAGGTATTACTTGCAAATAATTTTAGTATTTTATATAACACTTTTAATAGTATAACTAATAAAACATTTTTATCATGTTTGTTTGTTTTAATTATTTATGCATTATATTTATATTTTGATTTTTTAGGTTATACAAATATGGCACTAGGACTTGGTAAAATGTGTGGTATTTCTTTAGAGGAAAATTTTGATAATCCATATTTAGCTAATAGTATATCTTCTTTTTGGCGTAAATGGCATATATCACTTTCAAATTTTTTTAAAGAGTATGTTTATTTCCCTTTAGGAGGAAGTAAGAAAAATAAATTCATAACAATAAGAAATCTTATGGTAGTTTGGCTTTTAACGGGCATTTGGCACGGAAATACAATTAATTTTTTATTATGGGGATTATACTACGGAATAATAATAGTTTTAGAAAAGTTTGTTTTAAATAATATTTTAAAAAAGATTCCTAAAATATTTAAGCATTTGTATGTAATAATTATTGTATTATTTGGTTATATATTATTTACTCAAAATAGTTTAAATGATATAAGTTTATTTATATCAAATATGTTTAAAGGTAACCTTTATAATAATGAAGTAATCTTTTATTTAAGGGATAATTTATTTTTAATCATATTAAGTTTACTTATGATTTTAAAACTTCCAGAAAGTATAAAAAATAAAATTTCTAATAACAAATTTATAAATATAGTAATAATAATTATTTATGTTTGTTTATTTATAATTACAGTTTCATTTATTTTATCTGGTTCATTTAAACCATTTTTATATAATAGTTTTTAAGGGGTAGTTTATGAAAAAAAGAAATAAAATTATATTTTTAATAATAAGTATTATGATTTTTATTTATTCAGTTATGTTTTTATTTAAAAAAAAGGAAAGCTATTCAGAATTTGAAAATAGATATTTAACAAAATTTAGTTTAAACAATGTAGAGAGTTATTTACTTGATAATGCACCATTTAGAAATGAACTTTTAAAACTAAAAAATAAAATTGAATTATTATGTGGTAAAACCCTTGTAAATGGAGTTTATGTTGCAAATGATTATTATTTATTGCCAGAAAAAGTTGAAATCAAAAAAAGTAGTTTAATAATAGAAACAATAAATGATTTTGCTAAAAATATTCAAACAGATGTTATGATAGTACCTGATTCTATTTATATTAATAGTGATAAACTAAAAAGAAGTATTAACACAAATGAAGAAAATGATATAAATTATTTATATAGTAGTTTAAAATATTCAAATAATATAAATGTAATAGATACTTTAAAAAATAATAATAAAAAAACAAATATGTATTATAAAACTGATCATCACTGGACTAGTTTCGGTGCATATTATGCATATAAAAAATATATGGAAAGTAAAAACATTATTCCAAATGACGAAAGCTATTATAATATTGTTAAAGTAAGTAACTCTTTTAAAGGAACAAGTCAAACAAAAGTGCTTAGTTATGATAAAAGTGATGATATATATTTATTTTTAAAAAATGAAAATTTAACTATAAATTATGTTAATGAAAATAAAGTAACTAATAGTTTATATAATTATGATTATTTAGATAAAAAAGATAAGTATTCAATATTTTTAGATAATAATCATGCTTTAATAGAAATTGAAAATTTTGAAAATGAAAACTCAATTCTTGTTATAAAAAATAGTTATGCAAATTCATTTATTCCTTTTTTAACATCACATTATAAAAATATTTATGTAATTGATTTAAGGTATTATAATAAAAGTGTAAGTGATTTTGTAAAGAGTAAAAATATTGATAATGTATTAATATTATATAATTTAAACAATTTATATGATGATATGTCAATATTAAAGTTAAGGTAGGTAATTTATGAAAAAATTTATTTTAATAATGTTATGTGTAGTTATATGTGGTTGTAATAATGTAAAAGAAAAAGAAACTTTTATAAATGTTAAATCTAAAGAAGTACATATCTTAGAAAATGAAAATTATAATTATTTAGATAACATTGTATCTTCGAATAATGAAAAAGTCGTTTGTCAAAAAAATAATGATACTATAAATTGTAAACTCGATAATAAAGAAGTTTCTTATAAAATTATTTATACTGTGGTTACTAAAAATAAAAATATTATATTTTTCGGTGATTCTATAACTTATGGTTTTCTAACTAAAGGTTATTCTTGGGCAGAATTTATAAAGGATAATTATGATTTTAACATCGTTATGAATGCTGGAATAAGTGATTATAGAGTATCAACCTATGATGATAAAAATAAGTGGCTTACAGATACAATTATTTCTCATGCAAATGAAAAATATGATTATGTAATTATGCAAGGTGGTATTAATGATGTTTTATATAACACACCTTTAGGAGAAATATCAAATAGTAAGAGTGAAAATGATTTTGATGTAAATACTTTTGCCGGAGGATTTGAATCATATATATATAATGCCAAAAAATATTTTAAAGATGCAAAAATTGGATATATTATAACTTATTATACTCCAAATTATACAGAAAGAGGTCAGAAATGGAGTTATGATGATTATAATAAATATATTATGATGACAAAGAAAATTCTTGATAAATGGAATATAAAATATTTAGATTTATTTAATGAAGAATATTCAAATATCTTAAAAGTTAATACAAAAACATATTTGCCAGATAATCTTCATTTGAATTATGAAGGATATAAAATTATATACCCATATATCTATGATTTTATAAAGAGTCTTTAAAATGTAGTTGAAAACTTAAATACAATTAGACATTATTATTTAAAATAGTTTTACATAGACTTTATTAAGTGTTATAATTTTTATAGAAAGTAGGTTAGATATGAAAGATTATACAAAATATATTATTGGATTTTTATTAATTTTTATTGGTTTAATACTTGGCTTAAATGCTTTTGGAATTACTAATATTAATTTATTTTTCTCTGGTTGGTGGACTTTATTTATAATAATTCCTTCTTTAGTAGGACTTATAAATGATAAAGAAAAAACCTCAAGTTTAATATTTTTAATTATTGGTGTTTGGCTATTTTTAGCGGAAAGAGATTTAATTGAATATGAGCTTTTAATTAAATTATTATTACCAGTTATATTAATTTCAATTGGACTTTTATTAGTATTTAAGGATGTATTAAGTATTAATGGCAAAGAAATTAAAAAGATTAATGCAAATAATAAAGAAAGCAATAATTATATTGCAGTATTTGGTTCTCAAGATTTAAAATTTGAGGATGAAAAAGTAGAGAATTTAGATTTAAAATCACTATTCGGAGGAATAAAACTTGATTTAAGAGATGCCAAAATTGAAAAAGATATTGTTATAAATACTTTATCAGTTTTTGGTGGAATAGATATATATGTTCCTGATGATGTAAAAGTTAAAGTATCTTCGACTCCATTTTTCGGAGGTGTTGAAGTAAAAAGAGGAAAACAATCTAGTAAAAAAGAAATTACTATATATTTAAATTCTGTATGCATCTTTGGTGGAGTAGATGTTAAATGATAAAAAGATTATTTAGATTAATTATTCTTGCATTAATAATATTTGTTATATATGGACTTTATACAGGTAAATATAATGTATTTAAAAAGTTTTTTAGTACTGGTGCTCTTTTAAAGGAAAATAAAGTTATTTATGATGGAAATGATAATATTTCTAAGTTAAGCGTAACTTTATCTTATACAAATTTAATTATTAAAGATGCTGAAAACTTTAAAATAGAAACAAATAATAAAAATGTAAAATTAGAAAATAAAAATGGTGTAATTAAAATCAATGAAGAAAAAATTAATGTTTCTTTTGAAACAAAAGATAGTAATTTAATTATTTATCTTCCTAGCGATAAAGAATTTAGTGAAATAGAATTTACTACAGGTGCTGGTAAAATTGAAGCTGAAAATCTTGTAACTAAAAAACTTAATTTAAAACAAGGAGCAGGTAAAATTGATTTTAAAAGACTTACTGTTTTAGATGAAACTAAAGTTTTGGGTGGAGCAGGTAGTCTTGATATTGAATATGGAAATATCTATAATTTAAATTTAACTATGGGTGCTGGTAAAACAAATATTTCTGCTTTATTCAAAGGTAGTAATAAAATTACTACTGGCGTAGGAGAATTTAATATTAACTTATTTAATAGTTTAAATGATTATAAAGTTAAGATTAATAAAGGGATAGGTAATATTAAAGTTAATGGTGAAGAAATAAATTCAAATTATGAAAATGGTAAAGGACTTGTTAGTTTAACTATTGAAGGTGGAGTTGGAAATATTAATTTAACATCAAATGAAAACAATGCTTAAGTGGCATTGTTTTTTTATCTTTTTAAACTATTATCATCATTATCTAATGATTCATCATCATTAAAAAGTTCATTGGCAATTTCTGAAATCTGTTCATTATCCATTTCATCAAGTTGCCCTGTTACAAATAAATATTCTATATATTTCATAAAATTATCTTGCATATTCTTTCTCCTTTATGAAGATTATTATAACACATATTTTAAAATATGTGCTCTTTAAATATTGTTATGTTTATGATATGATTTATATATGAAATTAAAAGATAAGATTGAAATACCAAAATATAATTTATGTGAGGAATTATTATCTGCGATAAGTCATGGTGTTGGAGGTCTTCTTTCAATTGCAGCTCTTGTTTTATGTACTGTTTTTAGTACAATTCATCATAATGTTTATGCTGTAATAAGTTCAGTTATTTATGGCAGTTGTTCAATTATTTTATATACAATGTCTACATTATATCATTCTTTTAAACCTAATAATGCTAAAAGAGTTTTCAGAATATTAGATCATGATTCAATATTTTTACTTATAGCGGGAACTTATACACCTTATGCATTAGTATCACTTCCTAAGACTTTAGGTTGGGTAGTCTTTGGAGTTATATGGGGATGTGCAATACTTGGTATAACTTTAAATTCAATTAATTTAAATAAGTATAAAAAATTTTCAATGTTTCTTTATTTAGTAATGGGATGGATGATTATATTTACTTTTAAAACACTATTAAATAGCATTGATATAGCAGGTATTTATTTGATGCTCAGTGGAGGAATTATTTATACTATTGGTGCAATATTTTATGCAGTAGGTAAAAAGAAAAAATATATGCATTCAATATTTCATTTCTTTGTTTTAGCCGCAAGTATATTATTCTTTTTTTCAATATTTTTATATGTAATATAGGTAATTTTGTAAACCTATATTATTTTTCTATTGATTAAGTTTGAAAAAAAATATATAATTAAATTGTAGGAATTAAAAAAATTCTATATAAAAGGAAAGTGAGGATTAAAATGGAATTAACTACAACTTCCATTTTAACTCTAGTTATTGGATTAATAATTGGTGGTGCAATAGTATTTGTAATTTATTATATTATAAATAAAAAACGCACTAATAAAGCTATTAAACTAATTGATGAAGCTAAAAAAGAAGCAGACAAACAAAAAAGAGATGCTCTTTTGGAACTTAAAGAAGAAAGTTTTAAATTAAAACAACAAACGGATGCTGAAATAAAAGAAAAAAAAGCAGAACTTAAAGAAACTGAAAATCGTTTAATTAGTAGAGAAAATAATCTTGATAAGAGAGAAGAAATGCTTCAGAAAAGAGATTCGTCTTTAGATGCAAAAGAAAACTCTCTAAATTTAAGAAATCAAACTATCCAAGAAAAAGAGGATAAAATGGATACTCTTTTAAAAGAGGAAATTGAAAAATTAGAAAAAATATCTGGCTTAAGTAAAGATAATGCTAGAAAACAAATTATGTCTAGAGTTGAGGCTGATATGAGTAAGGAAATAGCAGAGTATATTTCCGAAGAAACTGCAAAAGCAAAACTTGAGGCAAATGAAAAAGCAAAACAATTAATTGTTGGTTCAATGGAAAGATACGCTGATGATGTTGTAGGTCTTCAGACAGTTAGTACAATTGAACTTCCTAATGATGAAATGAAAGGTCGTTTAATTGGCCGTGAAGGAAGAAATATTCGTACAATTGAATCAATTACTGGAGTTGATTTAATAATTGATGATACTCCTGAAGCTATTGTTATATCATCATTTGATCCACTTCGTAGAGAAATAGCTAAAATTACTATTGAGACACTTATTAAAGATGGACGTATACATCCTGCAAGAATCGAGGAAGTGTATGATAAAACTGTAAGGGACATTGATAGTAAAATAACTGAACTTGGTAATAAGACAATGAATGAACTTGGTCTTACTAAGATGGATCCAGAACTATTACATTTAATTGGTAAATTAAATTATCGTACTAGTTATGGACAAAATGCATTAAAGCATTCAATCGAGGTTGCTAATCTATGTGGGCTTATGGCATCAGAACTTGGTGAAAATATTTCACTTGCTAAAAGAGCGGGACTTTTACATGATATTGGTAAAGCAATAGATTTTGAAGTTGAGGGTTCTCATGTTGATATTGGATATGATATTGCTAAAAAATATCATGAAAATGAAACAGTACTTGATGCAATAGTTTCTCATCATGGTTCAAAAGAAGCAAAAACTGTAATTGCCAACCTTGTCGCAGTAGCGGACACTTTAAGTGCTGCAAGACCTGGTGCAAGAAATGATTCAGTTGAAAATTATATAAAAAGACTTGAACAATTAGAAAGTATTGGTAACTCTTTCGAAGGTGTTGAAAAAACATATGCAATGCAAGCAGGAAGAGAAGTTAGAGTTATGGTTAAACCTAATGAAGTTGATGATTTAACAAGTTTTAAAATTGCTAGAGATATGAAAGATAAAATTGAAAAAGAAATGCAATATCCTGGTACAATTAAAATTACTGTTATTAGGGAAACAAGAGCACAAGAAGAAGCAAAATAATGACTTCTTCTTTTTGAAAGGATATTATGGAAACACAAAAATCAATTGTTATTATGAATTTAAATGTATCTGATGCTATTATAAATCACGCATTTATGGATGAATTTCACGAATGTGGTGGTTATCTTTTAGGTAGTATGATAGAAAAGGATGGGCTTAAATATTTTTATGTTACACAAATGTATTATGAAAAAGATTTAGTTGGTTCTGCAAATGAATTTATGTTTCCACTTTTTTATGAGTCAAGAGCATTAAATTATGCTAAATCTAAAAACCTCGAAGTTATTGGCTGTTATCATTCACATGGACAATATACTAGTGTATTTTCTGAAACTGATAGAAATATATTAGAAAAACATTGGGCAAGTGATAAACTTTGTATGATATTTAGTCCAAAATATTTTACTTTAAATTGTGAAACTGTTTTTAAAAGTAGAGAGGTGCAAAAACCTCAGGTGCTAATAAAAGATGGAGCGAAGTATTTAACTTTTGATAGATTCTATAGTCAAAATGAACAATTAGAAAAATACCTATAAAAAAATTGCAATATGATTATTGGGGTCTTCAAGATTTAGTGTGATTAATAAATTGAACGAACCTAAATAAAATATGGGAAAACTATTGATTTTTGCTTAATCAAATATTTTCTCTTATTTTTTTTAATTTTTTTAGCAATTTTTACAAAAAAATTGCATTTTTTAATATATCCCTATTTTAAATTTTTTCTTGTTCCAATTGAATAACTTTTTCGTAAAATTACTAATGCTCTTAATCTAAAAAATTCAAAATTTTTATAACCATACCCATTAGCAACAATCCTATCAATTATTTTGTTATTTGCTTCGGTAAATCCATTACTATATCTTTCATCAATAAATGAATTAACTATTTCATCCAACCAATTTTCTATCGTTTCTGATGCTGATATCATCTCTAGAATATTTGAATCTTTACATTGTTTTATCCATTTAATTATGTTTTTTCTAATATCTTCATATTTAACATTATTTACTATTCTCATAAATTCTTCTTTTAAATTGTATGAATCTAATAATTCTTTATCTAGACTTAACATTCTATTTAGTTCACTTATTCTGGTTATCATAACATATTTATTATTTCTCATTATTTTAATTTCACCAAACCAGTAATCATTAAATTTATCTTTTATCTTTTTCTTCGTTTTTCCTTCTAAAATTTGTTGCACCATTTGTTTTTTCTTTTTTTGTTCACCTCTTGTTTCGCCAAAAGTTTTAAGTAATAATCCAGCATTTCGACGACTTTTTAATGTTTTATATTCTGGCGATTTTTTATTATTTTCATACTTTTTTATTAATCGGTTTCTTAAATTATTTAATTCTTGAGTTACAATTTTTGTATAATGAAATGGATCTCCTACTATTATCGCATTTGGAAAACATATTTTTGCAACTGATTTATATGGTTTATACAAATCTATTATTACAACTTTAACATTCTTTCTGTTTTTTACTTTTAAAAAGTAATCTACTAAATAATCTTTTTCTCTACTTTTTAGTATATCTAATGTTATTTGATGTATCGGATCATTTAATATAAATGAGAATGTTCCTTCATTTGTATATGTTGAATTTTCATCAAATGATATTACCTCTGGCAAATATTCTACTCTCTTTGGTATTCCTTTTGTTGCTTCTATAAATATCTCCCTAACACAGTCGTCTTTTACATTATTTTCTTTTGCTATATCTCTTATTGTTTTATCTTTATCTAGTAAATCTCTTAATATTTTTTGCTTTACCTTTAAACTGATTCTCCCTTTTTTATCAGATAGTCCTAAATCTTCGGTAAAAGTTTTATTACATTTTTTACATTTAAATCTTCTTTTATGTACAATTAAATATGTTTCTTTTTCTGCTGCTCTTAAATAAAGCAACTTCTGGGGCTTGTTATGTTCAAATACTATGTTGCTAAAGTTACTACAGTAAGGACACCTTGCTTTATTTTTAATACTTTTAACACTTACCTCTAAAATCTGTTTATTATCTTTTGTCCTTTCTTCAATATTTTCTACCTTAACCCCATTAAGAGAAAGCAATTTCTCTACTTCATATTTTTTCATATTTACCTCTTTCTGCAAAATTTGACTATCAAAAATAGAAAAAATATGTTACCATATATTTGTACATTTGATATATCTTTATTTCGCAATTATAGTATACCATAATGTACATAAAAAGTGATGTTGCAGCATCACTTTTTTCATTTGATTTTTTCACGCTTAATCTTGTAGTTTTTTTTACTAGTTTACACACTTAAACTTGAAGTTTTTTTTACTTTCATCACACCTAATCTTGTAGCTTTAGTATTTTTCCAATCACACTAGATCTTGAAGCTCTATTTTGGATTTATCACACTAAAACTTGAAGACCCGATTATTGCAGTTTTTTTAATATATAGATTGATTAACTTCCATAATTACAGGTAATATAATTGGTCTTCTTCCTGTAAGTTCATTAATATATGGAAGAACCTCTAAAATGATTTGATTTTTTAAATCAGTATAACTATAAATTGATTTTGCTAGGTAATTATTTGTAATATCAGAAATTTTATTTTCTATTTTATTAATTAATTCAATATTTTCATTTATTGTAACAAATCCACGTGCAGTAACATTTGGTTTTATTAATAATTTTCTTGTTAAAGTATTAATATTTAAAATAGTAATTAAAATACCGTCATGACTCATAAGTTTTCTATCCTTTATAACTACAGAGCCTACATCACCAACTCTTGATCCATCAACATAAACATCGCCAGATATAACATTACCATCTTTATATACTTTTCCATTAAGCATTTTTACAACATTACCATTTTCACAAATTAAAGAATTTTCAACATCACACATTTTAGCAATTTCAGCATGTTTTTTAAGCATTCTGTATTCACCATGCATTGGCATAAAATAAGCTGGTTTAATAATTCTAAGCATCCATTTAAGTTCTTCTTCTTTAGCATGACCAGATGTATGAATATCACTAAATTCAGTATTAGTAAATACTCTTACACCTTTTAAATAAAGTTTATTAATAATTTTATTTATACTATTTGCATTACCTGGTATAGCACTTGATGAAAATATTACTAAATCATCATTTAATAATGATATTTGTTTATGAACACCATTAGCTATTCTTGATAGTGCTGCAAGAGGTTCTCCTTGAGTACCAGTACATAATATACACACTTCATTTCTTTTTAAACTTTTTGCTTGATATGCATCTATAAATATACTTTTATCTTCGATAAGACCATTATTACTAGCAAGTTCGATTGCATTTTCCATACTTCTTCCAAAGACAATTATTTTTCTTCCGTATTGTTTACAAGTTTCAACTATATGTTTAATTCTAAATATATTTGAGGCAAATGTTGCAATTATAACTCTTCCGTGATGTCTTGATATAATATCATTTAAAGTTCCATCAACTGATGATTCACTTTTTGAATAACCTTCGGATAGAGCATTGGTTGAATCACTTAAAAGTAGTGTTACACCTTCAGCACCAATTTTAGCCATTTTATGAATATCTGCCATTGGTCCAATTGGGGTTAAATCAAATTTAAAATCTCCAGTTTCAAAAATTGTTCCATTTGGTGTATGAATACATATTGCAAAACTATCTGGTATTGAGTGAGTAGTATTAACAAATTCAATTTTAAAATATTTATACTCTAAAACTAAATCTTTATTTATTAGTTCAATATTTTTGTAATTAATATTTCTTTCCTCAAGTTTTTTATTAATTAAATCTGTAGCAATTTTTGGAGCATAAATAACTGGAATATTTACACTTTGAAGTAAAAATGGAATTCCTCCAATATGATCTTCATGACCATGTGTTATTATTAATGCTTTAATTTTGCTTTCATTTTGTTTAAGATATGTATAATCTTGTATAACATAATCTATTCCAAGTAAGTCATCCTCAGGGAAAAGAACTCCACAATCTATTATAATTATTTCATCTTTATGAGTAATAACATACATGTTTTTTCCAACTTCTCCAAGGCCACCTAAAGCAACTATAGATGTTTCCTCTATTTCATTTTTCATATAAAATCCTTCTTTCTTATTTTTAAAAGTTTTTCAAAAACAAATAGATTATATCATATATTTTATGTTTTGTCTACAAATGAAAAAAAGTTATTTATTATCATCAATTGGTATAAATAACTCTCGTATATCAATATCTAAAACTTGGGCAAACTTCCAAAGTGTTCCTAAACTAAATGTTTGTAAATATTTATTACTTTCAATATTCATTATAAATCCTTCACTATAATTACAAAGTTCGGCAAATTTAGCTTGAGTAAATCCTTTTTTCTTTCTAATAGATTTTAGATTATGAGCAACTAAATAATAAATATAATTTTCATCATTTTTATTATGCAATATGCTCACCAGTCTTTCTAATATTATTTTCTCATTAATTAAGTAAAATTATACTCACTTGTTCGTTGAGGTTTATAGAAAAACATGCTAAAATTATATTGGATTATTTATTATAAATAATCACCTCTAAAAAAGTGTTCTTGACAGAACACTTTATTTTGATTAAAAAAAATAGATATTTCTATCTATTAAATATTTATTCCGTACAAATACGTTGTATGTTTGAAACTTCAAAAATGTTTCATAAACAATTAATCATATATTAGTATTCATTTTTCATCATGTTTATCATTACTTTTATAATGAGTTAAATGAAAAAGGCCTAGGGCTTCTAAAGTTTCCTAGGCACATCTCAATAAGTAATATACACTATTTATTGGCAATATGCAATACTTTTTAAATAAAATTTTATTTTTCTTAATTGATTTTTAAACAGTTTTAATAGTATAAAAAAACTAACCCTTACTAGAATTAGTTATTTATTAAAGTCAAACATTAATGTTTGACATAAATTTATTTGGTAGCGGGGGAGGGACTCGAACCCCCAACATTTCGGGTATGAACCGAACTATCTAGCCAGTTGATATACCCCGCCAAAACGTTTTGCTTCAACAAAACTAGATATATTATAACAATAATTAAATTAAAGTGCAATACTTTTCTTGTTTTATATTTGCAAATATAGTATAATTACTATGAAGAGTAGGAGGGAATAACTTGGCTAGAAGAAGAAAAGTTAATATAGATACAAATCCTTTACAATCAGTTACAATAGGAAGAACTGATACAAAAAAATATGGTTGGATTGGAACACTTTTTTTATTTATTATTTTTATTGTGGTAATTTATTTCTTACCTGATATTCAAAAAGCATATCGTGATTATTTATATAATAAAGCCTTTACGAATAATTATGTAGTAAATAATAACACTACAAATGGTACTGAAAATGGGACTAACACCACAACAAATGTTACCGAAAATAGTAAAAATACTATTTATGCATTTACAAATAATGAAGTAAAGTTAAATGAAACTACATTTACTAATATTAGTTTTGATGCTGGAACACTAAGTTTTTTAGTTAACAATAATGCAGATAAAGAACTTAATTTAACAAATGATTCATATTTTATTAGACTATATGATGACAGTAATACTCAAATTTCTGTAATTAAAATTAATGGTATTATTACTAATAAATCTAATAAAAACTTTTCATATCAGTTAAGTGTTACTCCAACAAAGTATAATATTGCTAAACTCGAGGAAAGTGATTATGATTTAATTAGCCTTGATGTTGATAGTGAAAATAAATCTGCGATGACTTGTAAAAATAATAATGGTGAATCAATTATATATTTTTTTGAAAATGATAAGTTATTTAAATATGAAGATACTATAATAGTTACTAATGATAATGTAAATTATACAAACTTATTTAATGAATACACTACTTTAGCAGCATCTTTTGAAGGTAAGTCAGGTGTTACTGCAACAGTAACTGAAATAACTAATGGATTTAGATATAGATTAACTATGGATTATAATGCAGGTGATACAAAAATAGATAATATTTATTACTATAGTAAAGGAGTAAGTCCAATTAAAATTAATTATGAAATGACCGCTGAATTCTTTACTTGTAGTTAGTAAGGAGAAAAATGAATTTTAATATTAAAGATTTTACAGGACCTTTAGATTTAATGCTTCATATGGTTAAAAAACATGAACTTGATATATATGAAATAGATTTAAAGATAATAATAGATGAATACATCAACTTTATAAACTCACTTGATAAAAATGATTTAGATAATAAAAGTGAGTATTTAGTTATGGCATCAGAACTAATACATTTAAAAAGTAAAATTATATTAGGTTTTGATGAAGAAGAAGACGATGATAATTATGAAATTAATAGCGAAGAAGATTTACGTAATAGATTAATTGAATATGAAAAATATCAAACTATTACTAATGATTTTCGTGAACTTGAAAAAAATAGACAAGATTATTTTACAAAAGTACCAGAAAGTTTAAAGGAATATGCTAATAATGAAACTTATTTAAGTGATGATGTTTCTTTAGAGGATCTTGTTAATGCAATGCTTGAAATATCTGAAAGATTAGAGTATAAAAAACCAAGAAATACAAAAATTGCTAGAAAAGAAATTAGTGTTAAAGATAAAATTAATTATATAAAAGATATTTTGAGTAGAGAAAAAAAGGTTGAGTTTACTAGGCTTTTTAATGAATGTACAAAAGAGGAAATTGTTGTTACTTTTTTAAGTATTTTAGAAATGAGTAAAGATAATTTGATAACCTTGTCACAAAACAAAAATTTTAGTAAAATATATGTTGAGGTATATAATGAATAAATTAGCAGTTTTAGAGGGAATACTATTTGTTGTCGGAGATGAAGGTATTACTTTAGAAAAAATTTGTGAAGTTTTGGAAATTGATGAAAAAGAAGCTAGAAAACTTTTAAATGATTTACAGAAAGAATATGAAAAAGCTGAAAGAGGTATTCGAATAAGTTATTTATCTAACTCTTTTAAATTAACGACTAAAAAAGAGCATATTGAGTATTATCAAAAACTAGTTAAGGATACTTCAGGAACTGAAACATTATCTCAAGCAGCACTTGAAACACTTGCAATTATTGCATATAATGAACCAATTACTAGAACTGGCGTAGACAATTTAAGAGGTATTTCTTCATCTTTTATGATAAAAAAATTAATGGCAAAAGACTTAATTAAAGTATGTGGAAAGTCTGATTTACCTGGACATCCAAATTTATATAAAACTACAAGAGAATTTTTAGATTATTTTGGACTTGCATCATTAAGTGATTTACCTGAAATTAAATTTAATAAAGAAAATTCAAATGAAGAAGTAGATTTATATAAAAGTACATATAAAGAAAACTAACAAGAAGGTGATAGTATGTGTGGAATCGTAGGATTTGTAAATAATAAAGAAAACAAAGAGAAAATAATTAAAGATATGTCAAAAAAAATTGAGCATCGTGGTCCAGATGGTGAAGGTTTTTATATTGATGATAATTGTGCACTTGCTCATCGTAGACTTGCAATAATTGATTTAAATACTGGTGCACAACCAATATATAATGAAGATAAAAGTAAGGTTATTATTTATAATGGAGAAGTTTATAACTTTAAGGAATTAAAAGACGCTTTATTAAAAAAGAAACATGTTTTTAAAACAAAAACTGATACTGAAGTAATACTTCATGGTTATGAACAGTGGGGTGAAAAACTTCCAAATCATTTAAGAGGTATGTTTTCATTTGCAATATGGGATAAAAATAAAAATGAATTATTTATGGCAAGAGATGGTTTTGGTATTAAACCACTTTATTATGCAAAATTTAATGATACATTTATGTTTGCCTCAGAACCAAAAGCATTTTTAGCAAATCCAGATTTTGAAAAGAAACTAAATACTGATATATTATCTGCATATTTATGTTTTAACTCAGTTCCAACATCAGAAACCTTTTTCAAGGGGGTATATAGACTTGACCCAGGAACCTATTTAATTTATAAAGATGGTAAGATTAAAACAAAAAGTTTTTTTACACTAGAATTTAAAGAAAAAAATGATGATATGGATAAAATTGTTGATAATATTGATAAAGCAATGAAAAATTCAGTTGAATATCATCAAATAAGTGATGTTGAAGTAGGTTCATTTTTATCAAGTGGAATAGATTCTTCGTATATAGTTTCACTTGCAAAACCAGATAAAACGTTTACTGTTGGATATGATAATCCAAAATTTGATGAAATTAGTTATGCAAAAGATTTATCTGATAAGTTAGGTATTGAAAATTATTCAAAGAAAATTACTATGGATGAATATATAGAATCTTTTCCTAAAATTATGTATTATATGGATGAACCTTTAGCGGACCCATCAGCAATTGCTTTATATTTTGTGTCAGAAATTGCTTCGAAAGAGGTAAAAGTTGTTCTTTCTGGTGAAGGAGCAGATGAATTTTTTGCAGGTTATAACTCTTACCAAGAGGAACTTACTATGCAAGGATATATGAAATTACCTTATTTTTTAAGACATATTGTCTCAAATATTGTAAGTATTTTTCCAGATATAAGAGGTTTTAATTTTCTTTATCGAAGAGGACAAAAGTTAGAAAATTATAACATTGGTTTAGGAAGAGTATTTCGTGATAAAGAAGCACAAAGTATTGTTAAAATTCCAAATCAAATAAATACAAAAGATATTGTAAAGAATGTTTATGATAGATATAAAGATAATTCTACATTAATTCAAAGACAAATGATTGATTATTATTATTGGTTAGTAAATGATTTTTTACACGCAGTAGATAGAAATACAATGATGTTTGGCCTTGAGGCAAGAACTCCATTTCTAGATAATAAAGTTTATGAAGTTGCAAAATCTTTACCTACTTATGCAAAAATTAATAAAGAAACTACAAAGGTTGCTCTTAGAAAGGCCGCTTCGAAGGTAATACCTAATGAAGCATATAAAAAGAAAAAGCTTGGGTTTCCTGTTCCTTTGAGAGAATGGATTAAAACTGATAAGTTATATAATATAATTAAAGAAAAATTTAATGGTGAAAGTGCAAAATTATTTTTTGATACAAAAAAAATTAATAAACTTCTCGAAGAACATAAAAATGGTAAAAGAGATTCATATAAAAAGGTTTGGACAATATACACATTTTTAGTGTGGTACGACATATATTTTAATGAAATATAGAAAGGATTAATTATGATAAATATTAAAACTGATTCAAGAAAAGTTAAAAAAGGTGATACTTTTATTGCTATAAAGGGAAATACTGTTGATGGACACGATTATATTGAAAAAGCAATTGAAAATGGTGCATCAAAAATAGTATGTGAACATGGAAGTTATAACGTTGAAACAATTGTTGTTCCTGATACAAAAGAGTATTTACAAAAATATATTGTTGATAATTATAAGGATATTGTTAATAAACTTGATATTATTGGTGTAACTGGTACAAATGGTAAAACAACTACTTGTTTTCTAACTTATCAAATGCTTAATAAACTTGGAATTAAAACTGCTTATATTGGTACAATTGGTTTTTATGTAGAGAATGAAGTTTATGAACTACCTAATACAACTCCTGAGATAACTGAGATTTATTCAATGCTAACTACTGCTCTTGAAAAGGGCTGCAAAGCTGTTGTAATGGAGGTTTCATCACATGCTTTATCTTTTAAAAGAGTTGAAGGTTTATCTTTTACTATTGAGGCATTTACAAATCTTACCGAGGATCATTTAGATTATCATAAAACTATGGAAAATTATTTAAAAGCAAAACTTTTAATTTTAGATTACCTAAAGGATACTGGTACAATTATTGTTAATAATGATGATGAATATGGTAAGTATTTTGAAAAGAAAAATTATAAAACAATTGGATTTACTAAATCTGATTATGAAGTAATAAGTTATGAAAGTACTGATAGTGGTACAATAATTAATTTTAAATATCATGAAAAAAATTTAAGTGTTACAACTAATTTAAGGGGTAAATTTAATGTTTATAACTATATGACAGCACTAGCCATAATTAATACTTATGGAATAGATATTCAAAAAATATTTGATATAACTAAAGATGTTTTTCCTCCGAAGGGAAGATGTGAACAAATTAAAGTACGTGATGCTGAAGCAGTTATTGACTATGCCCATACACCAGATGCTGTTGAAAAAATAATTAATTCTTTTTTAGAAAATAAAAAAGGTAAAATAATTACTATTGTAGGTTGCGGTGGAGATAGAGATCCTAAAAAAAGACCTATTATGGGAAATGTTGCTACCCAAAAAAGTGATTATGTAATATTTACTAATGATAATCCTCGTACTGAAGACCCTAAAATAATTATGGATAATATAATAAGTGGTGTTCATAAAACAAATTATGAAATAATCTTTGATAGAAAAGAGGCTATTAATAAAGGGTTAGAAATGCTTAATAAAAATGATACTTTATTAATTCTTGGTAAAGGGCATGAAGATTATCAAATTATAGGACATGAAAAACATCATCTAGATGATAAAGAAATTGTTTTAGATTATTTGAAAAAACAATAATTAAATGATATAATGTATTTGTTTGTTGCTTGTATGGCGGAATTGGTAGACGCGATAGACTCAAAATCTATTTTTCCAAAAGAAAGTATCGGTTCGACCCCGATTACAAGCACCAATTAAATACTTTACTCGAACTTTTTAGTTCGAGTTTTATTTTGATTAAATATTTACTTATTTTATATAAAATTATGTTATAATATCTCATAAAAAGGAGGCATTTTTATGATTGACTCAGATTATCAAGCAAATGAAGAATTATTAGCGGCTCAAAAGGAACTAGGAATAGAAACTTTTAATGCACATTTTCGTGAAGTTTTTGGCATTCCTTGTTTAGATTTTGTTAATTCAATAGTAATAAATTTACCAGAACCTTGTTATGCAAATTGTGAATATTGTATTGATACATATCTTAGAAAAAATTCAATAGATAATGCAAATTTTCTGAAAATATGCGAAAAAGTATTAAGGGAGTTTCCTAATATAAAAAATGTTGCTATTACTGGTGGGACACTTAATTCTAAAGATTTTAATAGTTTAATAGATTTAATAAAAGCTTACTTTCCCGATTCATATATAAACTGGAATACTAATGGTGTAGCACTTAACGAAGATTATTTTAGTGGTATAACTAAAATTAATCATATAAATTTACATCGCAATTCTGTTAACGAAGAAATAAACAAAAAAATATTCAAAGCCACAAAACCAATTTTGACTATTGAACAGGCTAAAATTCTTTTTGGAGAAAAACTTTGCTTAAGAGTTACAATTGATGAATCATTTGATATCGATGAATATTCTAGATTAGGAATTCCACTATATTTAAATCGTCTTTTACCTGGCAATAAAGAAACAGATGATGTTTTTAATTACACACTAAAAAAACTAAATTTATCAAATGAAACTGATATAAGAAGACGAAATGTATACTTAAATGCTAATTATCAAGGCATACCAGTTCGTATTTGTGTAGGTGATAAACTAGCAACTCATATTCAAAATCGTAGACCAACATATCTTAATGTTGCAATAATACATAGAAGCGGAATTGTGTGTGGTTCTTGGTTTGAGGATGATAAGCTTATCTATAATCCAAGTATTCAGTTAGAAAATAATAAAAATAATGTACAAAAACTTTCTTTAACAAAAAGTATTAAATAATTATGAAAAAAAATTTTAAAGTTGTCGAATTCGATCAGTTTAGAAATGAATCGGGAAGACATTCCATTACTATATCTTCTCAATATTCAAAGAATTTTGTTACATTTAATGTATACATGGTATAATTTATTTGTAAGTGGGTGCTTGTGAAGGAATAACGATGTGTTGGCAAAGCCAGTAAGCACATATAAAAGTGTGTAAGTATTCATCTCGCCTTGGGCACTCATCAATTTTAATAGTATCATTAATATTAAAATACATTCTAGGACTTTATGTCCTTTTTTTTAATATAAAATTATGTTAAAATATTTACGGAGAGATTATGGATAAAATTATAAAAAATATTCTAAAAAAAATTGAAAGTGAAGGATATGAAGCCTATATAGTAGGTGGTTTTGTTCGTGATTATTTACTTAAAAAAAACTCTTATGATGTTGATATATGTACAAATGCTAAACCTAAAGATTTAATTCATTTATTTAATGTGAAACAAAATCTTAATAATTATGGTGGACTTAATATGAAAATTAAAAAATACAACATTGATATAACAACATATAGAAAAGAAAAAAAATATGATAATAGAAAGCCTATTGAAATAGAATATGTTAGTAATTTACTCGAGGATATTAATCGAAGAGATTTTACTATAAATTCAATATGTTTAGATAAAAATGATAAAATATTAGATTTATTAAATGGTAAGGAAGACCTTAAGAAAGGTATTATAAGATCGCTTGGTAATGCTAATGATAAATTTACTGAAGATCCCCTTAGAATGCTTAGGGCAATAAGATTTGCAAGTATATTAGATTTTGATATCGAAGAAAATACTTATAATGCAATTAAAAATAATTATGAAAAGGTTAGTACTTTAAGTCCCAAAAGAGTTAAAGATGAATTAATTAAAATATTATCAAATAAAAATTTTAAAAAAGGATTAAAGCTTTTAGATGAAACAAAAATAAGTGAAGTTTTAGGACTTAAATATAATGAAGATATAACTTTTACTGTGGATATTTTAGGTATGCTTTCTCAGATAGAGGTAAAACAAATTGAATATACTAAAGAGGAAAAAGATAATATTGCCAAGATAAAGGAAATAATAAATCAAAATAGAATTAATAACTTTACATTATTTAATTATGGATTATATCTTTCTTATGTAGCCGGAGATGTTTTACATATAAACAAACAAACTATCAACAAAATATATAAAAATCTTCCTATAAAAAGTATGAAAGATATTGATATAACTGGTAAAGAAGTAATGACGCTTTTAAATCTTGAACCCTCAAAAAAGGTTAGTGAAATAATAAATGATGTAAAAATTGAAATTTTAAAAAAGAATTTAAAAAATAAAAAAAATGAAATTAAAAAATATATATTAGGTAGGTACAAAAATGAATAAAGACAACAAAAAATTTATAATTGAAACCCTTTTTTTAAAAGAGGCATTAAAATATAATTTAACTTTAAAAGAGTTTATAGTTTTAATGTACTTTGATAATGATTATGATTTAACTTTTGATATAAAAAAAATATCTAAAGCAACTTGTTTATCTGAAAATGATACTTTAATAGCCTTTAATAGTTTACTTACAAAAAAATTAATTAAATTAAATCAAATTAAAAATGAAGGTGGAAAAGTTATTGATAAAGTATCATTAGAAAATTTTTATAATAACTTAAAAGAAACTATTGATTTAGAAAAAGAGGAAAAGAATGAAAATAGTATTTTCTTTAAATTTCAAGAAAAGTTTGGTAAAGGTTTATCAGGTATGGACTATGAAATAATAAATGCTTGGCTTTCAAAAGGGTTTAGTGAATCGCTTATTCTCGAAGCCTTAGATGAAGCAATTAAAAATGATGCACCATCACTTAGATATATAGATAAAATATTATTTGAATGGAATAAAAAAGGATATAAGGGTAAGGAAGAGTTAGAAAAAGAAATTAATGAAAATAAAATAAATAAGGAAACAAAAAACTTTGAAACAAGTGTTTTTGAATATAATTGGTTAGATGATGATAACTAATTTAAGAGATAATTTAGATTATTATATACCTAATCCTAAGTGTGAACTAGATTATAATAAAGATTATGAACTTTTAATATCTGTGATGCTTTCTGCTCAAACAACAGATAAAAGAGTTAATGAAGTAACTAAAGAGTTATATAAATATAATTTAAATGAAATAGCTTCTTTAGATGTTAAAATAATCGAAGATATTATTAAACCTCTAGGTTCTTATCATAAGAAAGCACTATATATTAAAGAAATTAGTAACATTTTATTAACAAAATATAATGGAATAGTTCCAAATAATAGAAAAGAGTTAGAACTAATGCCTGGTGTAGGTAGAAAGACTACGAATGTGGTTTTATCAGAACTATTTGATATTCCTACAATGGCGGTAGATACACATGTAGAAAGAGTTTCAAAAAGACTAGGACTAGCTAATAAAAATGATGATGTTTTAAAAATAGAAAAAAAGTTATCTAAAATATTTGATAAAAGCGAATATAATAAAATTAATCATCAATTACTTTTATTTGGTAGATATTATTGCAAAGCAAAAAATCCATTATGTCAAAACTGTAAAATGGAATGCAAATATAAAAAAACAAGGAAAATTTAATCCTTGTTTTTAGTTTAATCCAGTATCTTTATCCTCATCCTTATCTTTATCTTTATCTTTATCTTTATCTTGATTAATTATATCATCGATTGTTGTATCAGTTTTTGTATTAACATTAATAATTAAGCCATCTGATTGGTTTGCCTTAAAGATTGAATAACTTGATTTAATAATAAATTTATATGATTTTCCACCTTCGATAGTTTGTTTATAACTTGCATTTTCAGTAAAAGTTAATTCCTTTAATGAACCATCTTCATTTTGCATATAAACTTCATAACCTTGTTTACCAATATAACTATTATTATATTCAATTCTTTTTTCATAATATTTTGTAGCAAATGCTGCATAATTATCATTAAAATAATTTTGTAAATAAGTACTATTTATTGCATCTGGTGTTTTAATACCTGTCCAAGAAAGTGTTACTTCATTACCATTATAACTTGCTTTTCCTCCTGTAGGAGCCTCAAGTTTTTGATATCTTATTGATGTTTCAGTTGGTTCTGTTCCTTCCTTAAATAGTTCAGTCATTCTCATATCTTCAGGAGTATATTCACTTGCTAACATTAAAGGTACTGTTTCTTTTTCAACTTCAACACTTATTACACCCGAAGGCCTTTTAAATGTTTTATTCGTGCTATAAATATTTCTTGCAAGAGCTTCCATTATTCTACTTCTTGCAGTCCATCCAGTATTAGTATTCATATAATAATCAGTTCTATGTCTATCATATCCATACCATAAAGCAATTGAATATTCTGGATTATATGTAATGTTCCAAGAATCTGGAATTAAATCTGCAGGTAAATTTTGTGCTTTTTGTGTTGCTGTATCAAGGTTTGTTGTACCTGTTTTACCAGCAACTTCAGTACCACTTATATTTATTGAACCAGACCAACTATCTCTAACTGTGTCTACTAAAACATTAGTAATCATATATGATGTTTCTTCACTAATAACTTTTTCTTTTGTATATTTATTTTCATATGTTGTTCCATCTTCGAAAATAACTTTTGTAAATGAATAAGGTTTAATGTAATATCCACCTCTGCCAAATACAGCATAAGCAGCACTCATTTCAAGTGGGTTAGTACCATTGAAACCACCAATTGAGGCAGATTCATATAATGCAGAACCATAATTAATTCCTACGCTATGAACAAAATTTTCAATTAAACTTTGATCTTTAGCAGCTACCTTTTGAAATGCTTGTAAGGCAGTTACGTTTCTTGAACCAATAAGACCTTTTCTTAATGTAATCATACCTTGATATTTTCTATCGGCATCATTAATTGATTGACCTGTTGAATATGCATAAGGTTCATCGAAGAAATAATCTCCTGGAGAACCATTTAGATATTCCATATAAGGTGCATAATCAAATAATGGTTTTGCAGTAGAACCTGGTTGACGATTAATATCAGTTGCACGATTTAATCCTCTTGCACCATATTTTCTACCTCCAGAAAGAGCAATTATCGAACCATCCTCGATTGATGTAATTGCAGTTCCTTCTTGGTCATAATCATTATAGTATTTAAATAATTCACCTTTTTCAAGTTTAACAAGAACATCTTGTACTTTTAAATCAAATGTAGTATAAATTTTCATTGGTACTTGTCTAGCATCTTTTTTAGTTTTTTCATACACTTCATCAATTACATGGTCAATTATTGCTTGATAATCGTTAGTAGATACTGCATCACTATCATCCGCTACCATACTTTCAATTGGTATTTCAAGTACAGCATTCATTTCTTCTTCAGTTATGTATCCATGATTAACCATTAATTTTAAAACTATTTTTTGTCTATTTCGACAACCAACAGGGTTTTTGTATGGATTATATAATCTTGGATTTTGATACATACCAACAATTAATGATGCCTCCGCAAGGTTTAAATCTCTAACACTTTTACCAAAAAAATGTTGACTTGCTTGCTCTATTCCATAGATACCTGTAGTATTAATACTTCTTCCGTTGGCATACCATAATGAGTTTGAATAAAATTCTAGTATTTCTTCTTTAGTATATGAACTTTCTATTTTAAATACAGCCATATATATATCGGTAAATTTACGAACAATACCCGCTATACCTTTGGAAGCTCCATTTGTATAAGTCTTTTTAACAAGTTGCATTGTAATAGTTGAAGCACCACCTGCTTTTGAGGAAACAAGTTGTCCCACTGAGGCTTTTAAAAATCTGGCAATATCAAGTCCATTATGCTGGAAAAATCTTGAGTCTTCAGTAGCTATTAAAGCATCAATATATACCTGAGGAAGATCTTTATATTCAATAAGTTCACGGTCTTCTTGTCCAACCCTTGCAAATTCAATTCCATTTTTATCATAAATAACTGTGGCTTCCTTTTTATATAGTTTATCTTTTTCAAAGTTTGGAGCACTAATTATAATATAAAGTACAAATATTAAAACAGCACTTGCGCAAAATATTAAAAAGCTAAATATTATTTCCCAAATAAATCCTTTTTTTCCTTTTCTTTTTATTTCATTATTAATTTTTGTTTTTACATTACTATTAAAATTCTTTAATTTTCTTTGAATTTTTAATTTTTTCATACATTCTCCTTTATCATTAAATCAACAGCTTTTATATAATCTATTCCTTTTAAATAATTATAATCAAGTTTATAACCATTTCCTTTTATAAAATCATAGGGAATACTTTTTCTTTCTTTTTTATCAATAAAATTAAATAACATTTTTGCCGGTAAAGCATAATATTCACTATTAATTGCAATAAGTAAAAAGCATATTCCTTTGTGTTTTACAATATTTTTCATATGTTTAATCTGATGCTCTGCTATGTTATTAAGCGGTAAAAAATTTTTATTTGTATTTTTTGCATCAAATTCTATGTAGTAGCCTTTATAAACTCCATTATAATCTAAGGTAGATTGAGTTAAATAAAAGGCATCAGTTATTCTTTTGTTATCATAATTATATTTTACTACTTGAATAGGTGTAGGTTTTTTATAGATTACAGCAATATCCTTTTCTAAGTAGTACTCGTTGGTTTGGTTAATAAAATTTTCTAAATCCATACCACGGTTGCCATAATTAATTTGTTTTTTATAGGTCTTTTTAATTGCAGTTGGATAATTCATTTATATTCACCATTTTAATTATAGCATACTTTTTTTATAAAATAAATGACATGTTTTGTCGAAGTTGTTGATAACATTTTTCTTTTATCATATTATAGTAGTGGTGATACTAATGGATATAGATTTTATTATAAGTAAATTAATTGATGATACTAATTATGCTAAACTTTTGATAAAATATGAAAACCTTACGGATATTGACAAATAAGTAAGAAATTTGCTATAATTTTTATGTTGGAAGGTGTAAAAATGTATAATGAAAAGATTTATTTAACACCAGGGGAGATACTAGAGCATGATTTCAAAATTGATGCAAGAGGATATAGGCCTCAAGAGGTTGATAAATATCTTGATATGATCATAAGAGATTATACTGAGTATAATAATATTATTAAGAATCTTAAAGGTCAAATTAATGATTTAACATCTGATAATTATACACTTAAACAAGAAATTCGTGCGTTAAAAGAAAAACTTGAAACGCAAGAAGATAGTTCTAACAAACAAGTTACTAACATTGATTTACTAAAAAGAATAAGTAACTTAGAAAAAATTGTTTATGGAAGAAATGAATAATATCTTTAGACAAACGCTGTAAGACTTTTAGTTTTATTGAGGAAAGTCCATGCTCACTTATCCTGTGATGGATAATATGTTCGTGCTTAAGGAATAAATAACTTAAGGTAGCATATGCTAACGGCTCCGAAAATTTCTGAAAATGAAATGATTAGGTATAAAAGTGCCAAAGAGACGAGTCTTTTAGAAATAAAAGAAGTGGAACGTGGTAAACCCCACGAGTGAGAAACCCAAATTTTGGTAGGGGAGCTGGTCAAGGGAAAACGAACCTAAGACTAGATGTACTTTGTACATAGATAAATGTTTGTCACCAGTAATGGTACAGAACATGGCTTATTAAGATATTATTTTTATTTTTTAATTAAGGAGAGATTTAGTTTGAAAGATATTGGAAGTCTTTTTCTAGATACTAGAGAGGCCGCTGGTCTTTCCCTTGAGGAAGTAAGTAGTGATCTTAATCTTGAAAAAGTAATTCTTGAAAATATCGAAGATGGTAAAACTGGTGCATTTCAAGACATATTTGCATTAAAAAAATATATTAGTAATTATGCTAAATATTTAGGACTTGATGCTGATAAAATAGTAGATGAGTTTAATGAATATGTTTTTGAAACAACATCAAAAATACCTGTAAAAGATATTGAAAAGGAAATCGAGGAAAATACTAAAGGTAATGAAGAAAAAGTATTTTCACCATATACAAGACATGAAAAGAAACCAAATAATGTTTTATATGTACTTGTATATGTATTAATTGTTATTTTAGCAGTTTTTGCAGTTTTCTGGGCTGTAAAACAAATTACTGTTAACACTAGGGTTGCTAGTGAGATAAGTTATAAGGAGTAGGAAATGAATTTACCAAATAAACTTACAATTTCAAGAATTGTTTTAGCATTTATTATACTTATTATGTTATGTATACCATGGCATGCTTTAGGCTTTTCATGGCCAGTATATTTATATCATGGAGTTACATTTAATTTAAAATATATTATTGCAGGAACTTTATTTCTAATTGCCTCACTTACAGATAAACTTGATGGACATATAGCAAGAAAATATAATATGGTTACTGATTTCGGTAAAATGGCTGATGCTATTGCTGATAAAATCTTAGTAAATGGTGTACTTATTATTCTTGCGTATGATAGAGTGATTCCTTTGGTAGTACCAGTTGTTATTATTACTCGTGATATTATTACTGATACTTGTAAAATGATTTCTGGAAATAAAGGTAAAGTAGTAGCAGCTTCCTCAATGGGAAAAATTAAAACTGCCTTTATGATGGTTGGATTAACATTAACATTCTTTAGTAATTTTCCTTGTGAGTTTTTCCACTTCCCACTTGCAAAAATATGCTTAATTATAGCAACAATATTTAGTGTAATAAGTGGATGTCAATATTATTATAATACTAGAGAATTTGTTATTCCTAAAAATGATAAAAAATCAAAATAATGGTGCAAGACATCATTTTTTTATGCTTTGATCATTTTTATTACTTATAAATAAACTTTCTACAAAAAATATATTGACAAATAACATTATTCATAATATTGTATATAGCAATACGGGGAGTGATGTAGAATGTTAATTGATGTTACTTCTATAAATGAAAGTCTATATAATTCTTTTTGCATACTTGAATTTTGTTATGTTTTCGGGGCAATAAAATGAAAGTATTAGTTGTTGGATTAGGGTATGTAGGACTTCCTATTGCTTTGGCTTTTGCTAAAAAATATTATACGATAGGTTTTGATATTAACAAAGAAAAAATTAGATTATATAAAAAAGGTATCGATGTTACTAATGAGGCTGGTGATTTAAAAATCAAAAAGTCTAAAATAGTTTTTTCAGATGATGAAAATGTTATTGAAGCCGCCGATTTTATAATCGTTACCGTTCCAACACCGGTGATTCAAAAAAATATACCAGATTTATCTTTTTTAATAAGTGCTACAAAAAACATAGCAAAACATTTAAAATCAGGAGCGACTATTGTTTATGAATCAACAGTTTATCCTGGGGTGACAGATGAAATATGTATTCCTATTTTAGAAAGCGTATCAAAAAAAATACTAAACAAAGATTTTTATGTTGGATATTCCCCTGAAAGAATAAATGCTGGTGATAAAAAACATACATTTGAAAGAATTAATAAAATAGTTTCTGGTTCTAACAAAAAAACTTCACATTATATTAAAAAAATTTATAAAAAAGTATTAAAGTCAAATATAATGGAGGTGTCATCTATAAAAGTTGCTGAAGCTTCTAAAATAATTGAAAATACTCAAAGAGATATAAATATCGCTTTTATGAACGAAATTTCTAAAATTTTTCATTTAATGGGTATTGATACTAAAGAAGTAATCGAAGCCGCTAAAACAAAATGGAATTTTTTAGATTTTAACCCTGGACTAGTTGGAGGCCATTGTATTAGTGTTGATCCATATTATTTAGCATATAAAGCAAAACAATTACGATATGATCCAACATTTATTTTATCTGGGAGATATGTTAATGACTCTATGGGTAACTATGTTGCTAGAGCAATAGTGGATAGTTTAATTAAAAAAAATATTATACTAAAAAAAGCAAAAGTGCTTATTTTAGGAATCACATTTAAAGAAAATGTTAACGATATTAGAAATTCTAAAGTTGTTGATATAGTTAATGCATTGAATTTATATAATTGTAATGTATATATCAAAGATTATAATGTTTGTTCAAAAGATGTTTATAATATGTATGTATTAAAACTTAGTAATATCAAAGAAAAAGTTGATGTTGTGGTTATAGCAGTTAAACATGACAAATATAAGATGTTTACGGTTGAAGAATTAAAAGATATGTATCAAAATCAAAAAAGAATATTGTTTGATTTGCACGGAATTTATGACAAAAAATTACTAGAGAAAGAGGGTTTTGAAGTATGGAGACTTTAGATAAAAAAATTATTTTAGTAACCGGTGTTGCTGGATTTATTGGTTCTCATATTGCAGAGAAATGTTTAGAATTAGGTTATAAAGTTAGAGGCATTGATAATTTTAGTAATGGATGTAAAGAAAATCTTATAGAATTAGTAAAATGTGAAAATTTTGAGTTTTATGAAGGCGATATTACAAATTATAATGTTTGCTTGAAAATTACAAAAAATGTATTTTGTATTTTTCATGAAGCTGCTTTAGGATCAGTTCCACGATCTATAAAAGAACCATTGTTATATACTAGTAATAATATAGTTGGGATGCATAATATGCTAGAAGCATCAGTGGTAAATAATGTACAAAAATTTATTTATGCTTCATCTTCTTCAGTATATGGCGATAATAAAGACCATAAGAAGTATATTGGTCAAGAGGGCAATATTCTATCACCATATGCATTATCTAAGAAAATTGATGAAGAATTAGCAAAACTATATTATGATTTATATGGGCTAAAAACTGTAGGCTTAAGATATTTTAATGTTTTTGGGGAAAGACAAAAATTTGATTCGATTTACTCTGCCGTAATTCCAAAGTTTATTAACGCAATTATAAACAATGAAGAAGTTTTGATAAATGGAACTGGAAATCAAAGCCGAGATTTTACATATGTAAAAAATGTGGTGTATGCTAATGTCGAATTGCTAAAGAATGAAAATAATTTAATTTTTGGAAAAGTATATAATATTGGTTGTGAAAAAAACATATCAATAAATGAGTTATATAATAAAATATGTAAATATTTAAATAAAAAAACAAGAGTTAAATACTTGCCAAAACGAGCTGGTGATGTAGATGATTCACTTGCCGATTTGACTAATAGTCGAGATTTTCTAGGCTACCAGCCAATATTTGAATTTGACGATGGACTGAAGCAAACTATCCATTGGTATTTACAATTAAACGATAATAGGAGTAAAAATGAAGTTAACTTATGAACAAAAATGTTATTATACTGATTTTTCAAAGAAATATTTTGATGAAGGAACATTTTACAATGTGAATACGAATGTTCCTTATTATGTAACTATAAAACCAACTTTAGGATGTGTAGCAAATTGTTTGCATTGCAATCCTAGAAATAAAAAATTTGAAAGAAATAAAGTGCTAACATTATGCGAATATAATGAATTATTTAATTCTTTACATAAAATGGGAACCAAGAATATTTGCTTTAGTGGTGGTGAACCTCTTTTATATAAAGATATTGTGAAACTTGTAAAAGTAGCAACAAATAATAAATTAAAAGTTTCTATTAATACAAATGGTTATTTATTAAATACCAAAATATTTGATGAGTTAATAAATGCAGGCGTCTTAGCATTTAATATTTCTATTGATTCTCCCTTTAGTGAAATTCACGATAATTTAAGAAGGCTAAATGGATTATATGATAAAGCAATATCGAATATAACAGAATGTAAAAAAAAGAGAGAAGATTTTATTTTAAACATAAGAATGGTACTTTCTAAATATAATTATAAAGATATTGGCAAAATGATAGATATGGCTTTAGAGTTGGATGCCGACCTATTAAGTATTGATTTGATTGAAGCTGATTCAAAAAATAAGTATTTTTTGTTGACAGAAAGCGAAATAAACAAATTTAAAAACGACTTTGTTCCATCGTTAATTGATAAAATAGGAAAAATGAATATAAGTAATAAATTGAAAAAATTTAACATTAAAGAAATTCAAGATATATTTAATACTGAATTTAATGATATAAAAAACTTTGAAAACGGGATATATTGGCCTGATGATAGAATTAAGAAAAAGTGTGATATTCCTAATACATTTATGATTATAGAAGGAGATGGAAACGTTTTACCATGTAACGCAGTTGAATATTGTCGGGAAAATATTGTTGGAAATGTTTTTGATACAAAAATAGAACAACTTTGGAATTCTGAAAAGTGGAATGAATTTAGAAAAAATAAGATGTGTTTTTGTAACGAATGTCCTATGAATATGAGTTTTATGATTTTATTTAAAGAAAGAAAGATTGAAAGAGAATATTATGAAGGCAATTGATTTAATCCCGTATAGTATAAATAAGTATGTATATTTAGAAAGGTATGTTAATGATGGTTCACCAAGTGGGTATACTTTAATTAATACTACATCAGTTGAAACAAACCCAATTAGTGGTGATGCATGTTTTAAACTAAAATCATTTGATACTAACCGGTATAGAAATTTAGTTTTGGGTGATGATTGCAATATTTTTAATAATTTAAATTTTGCACATCCTGATTCTGAATATTCAAAACTATTTAAAATGATGAATATACAACTTGCCTCAACAGAATTTGTTGTTGCCCCTACTGCTAGCTCTAGAACTGTTCTAGTTATAAATAAAAATAGTCCTTACTTTCTTAAACTGAATTATGATATTGGTAAAATTGGAAGGTGTGATAGGCACATATCAAAAATGAGTGCTTTAGCAAGCTATGAAAATAGTAATTATATTATAGAATGTATAAAAAATAAAAAATTACCTATATATTTTTCTATATTGCCGGAAAATTGTGCTAAAATTACATATTTGGAAAATAATGGAAATTTTTATGAGTGGGGTACTATATTTAGAGAATATCCATCAACTAATAATACAATTGTAGTTCCAGCATTTTCATTATTTTCAAAAGATTATAATAATAAAAATGATGATTGCCTTATAAACCAATTTATTACATTAAATAATTCAAACCCTAGAGAATATTTAATTAAACTTCTTGTAATGCTTATTGATTGCTATTGGAGTTTATTACTTAAATGTGGGCTAGTTGCAGAATTACATTCTCAAAATTGTTTAGTTGAATTGAATTATAATTTTGATATAAAAAGAATTATAATAAGGGATATGGAAGATGTTGATAGAGATAATTATATTGCGGAATTAAACAATATTGAAAAAAAATGGGAAAGTTTTGGATATAAAACTTATAATATTACTGACGATGAATATAAATATAGAACATCATATATGTATGACTTTAAATTTGGAATATATCTTTTAGAGCCTTTAATTAATGCAGTGTGTAGTAAGTATAATATAAATAAGGATGAAATTTATAAATTTATTAAGAACTATGTTAATAGTAAATATTTATGTAATCTACCGGATAATTATTTTTTTGACAAAAACATATGGGTTAGTCGTTCTAATCAAGATAACGGCTTAATAAGAAAAAAAACTTACATTTTAAATGAGAAACCAAAATTTAGGTAGTAGAAAGGAGTAGAATATGAAAATTTTAATTGGTATATGTGGTATTGGCAATGGACATTGCATTAGACAAAATATAATTATTAATGAACTTGTACATCGTGGGCATGAAGTTAGAGTTTTGACATATGGAAATGGTTTGAAATTTTTTCAAAAATCCAATATTTTATATTACAATGTTTTTGTTCCTATGATTACTTTTAAAAATGAAAAACTAAATATGGTTGATTTTATTAAACGAAATGGTAAATATATTTTGAAAGGGTATTTTAAAAATAAAAATGTATTTAAAAAGTTAAGCATTGATGGGTTTATTCCTGATGTTTGTATAAGTGATTATGAACCAACGGTTGCAAGATTTGCATATAGTCACAACATTCCACTAATTAATATTGACCAACAAAGTAAATTTCTTTATATGAATCAAGATGAAATAAATGGATATTCAATTAGTGAGGAAAAAAAGAGAATGAATTTATTTTTCCCAAAATTTAATGAAAAAATTATAATTTCATTTTATAAAATTGACAATAACCTTTTACCATCAAATGTAAAACTATTTTCTCCGTTTATTAGAGATGAAATAAAAAAATATAACAAAAAGAATAAAAAGAATACAGTAATAGTATATTTTTCTAAATTTATAGATATTCCTATTAAACAAGATTTGAATAATATTTGCAAAATATTTAGCAAATTTCAAAATTACAAATTTGTAATTTATAGTTCTGAGCATTCAAATCGTAATTATGAAAATATTATCTTTAAAAAAAATGAAAAGGATTCATTCGCAAAAGATTTTGGTGAGGCTTGCTGCGCAATTAGTACTGCAGGACATACTTTAATTTCAGAGGCTATTTTTTGTAATATTCCAACATTTGTAATTCCTTTACCAACATATGATCAGAACTATTGTGGTAAATTTATTAATGATAATAGAATCGGTATTTCCAGTGAATTAATAACATATAATAACCTTAATGCGTTTTTAAATAATATAAACAATTATATTCAAAATATAAATTTTTGCGATAATATACTTAAAGATGAGAATTCTTTAGAAAATATAATGAAAGAAATAGAAAAATATGAAATTAATAATTAATGCTGATGATTTTGGGGTTGATTATGATAGGGACATTGGTATTTTTTATTGTGTACTTCGAGGTTATGTATCTAGCGTTAGTGTGATAGTAACAAATAATATAGGTGTTATTAGAAAACTGCTTATTTTTATAATGAAAAAGAAGGTAAGCATTGGTCTTCATATTAATTTGACTGATGACCCATTATTATGTTGCAAATCCGATGAATTATATAGTAATAAATATACATATAAAAAAAGTAAATATGCTTTTTGGAGAAATTCATTAGAAAAAACTATAGATTTAAATGTAATTGATAAAGAAATTACTACTCAATTTGAAAAGTTCGTTAAGTGCTTTGGCTTTATACCAAATCATATTGATGGACATAATCATTGTAACATTTTCCATATGAATGTTAATAAAATTTTTCAACACATATCAAAAAAATATAAAATTCATTTAAGAATTCCTTATGAAATTATAAATGAAAGTGATGTTAGAATTTTAAAAAAAGATGATTATTTTCGAAATTTTGATATAAATAAGCAACATTCTGCTATTAAAAGCATTTTAAATAAATATGATTATTACTTAAAGTATGATATGTTATTATATAATTCATTGTGTAAAAAATTTAATTTCAAAGACAAAATATTTTTTCTAGGGACAATTTATGGTTATGTAAGAGATTCACAATTTTTATTTAATCAAATATATTTTAACAATAATATTTTACTAGCACAATTAATGTGTCATCCAGGTTTCTTTTTTCCATTTTTTTCACATAAATCAAAATTTTCAAATTTTGACAGGTTAAAAGAATTAAAATCGTTGAAACAATTAAAGAAAATGATAAAGGATAATAATATAAATATTGTATCTTATAAAGAAATTAATATAATGTAATATAAAAATTGAAAATATTATAATTGTATGATATATTAATCAAAGGGAGGGATTAATTATGAAAAGAGATATTTTTATTGGAGGAGCTTGGCCATATGCAAATTATTTTTTACATGTTGGTCATTTAGCAGCATTATTGCCTGGAGACATACTTGCAAAATATTATAGAGGTAAAGGCGATAATGTAATATATGTTTCTGGTTCAGATTGCCACGGCACACCTATAACTGAAAGAGCTAAAAAGGAAGGGGTTTCTCCTGAAAAAATAGCACTATTTTATCATAATGAATTTGTTAAAACATTTAATAATATGGGATTTGAATATGATGAGTACTCAAGTACAATGAGTGAACATCATATAAAGTATGTTCAAAAAATGTTTAAGAAAATGATGGATAATGGGTATATTTACGAAAAAGAAGATGAACAAGATTATTGTGAAAAATGTGAATGTTTTTTATCTGATAGAGAGATAGTTGGAAAATGCCCTATTTGTGGTGGTAAAAGTACTGGAGATCAATGTGATGAATGTGGAGCTTCATTAAGTGCTTCCGAAGTATTAGACAAACATTGTAAAAAATGTGGTTCTTCTTTAGTAATGAGAAATAATAAACATTTATATTTTAAACTTACTTATTTCAAAGATGAACTACAAAAATTAATAGATGATAATAAAAATACATGGAGAAAAAACGCTTTAGGCGAAGCCCAAAAGTATTTAAATTATGGTTTAGTTGATAGAGCAGCCACCAGAAGTCTTGACTGGGGTGTTCCAGTTCCTGTAAAAGGATATGAAGATAAAAGAATCTATGTTTGGATTGAGGCCGTAATTGGGTATCTATCTGTTGGACAAGAGGTAGCAGATAATAGAAACATTGATTTTGATAAATTTATGTCCAAAGATAATGATAATTTAAAAACTTATTATATTCACGGCAAAGATAATATTCCTTTTCATACAACGATTTACCCTGCTTTAATACTTGCACTAAAAAATAATTATAGATTGCCAGATTATATTTTATCCTCAGCATATGTTAATTTAAATCAAGAAAAGATGAGCAAAAGTAAAGGTAATCTTATTACTGTAAATGAATTATTAGAGTTATTTGATAGTGATACATTAAGATTTTATTTTTCCTTTAAAGGTCCGGAGACAAATGATATGAATTGTTCTTTATCAGATATTATTCAAACTCATAATAAATTTTTAGTGGGTATGCTTGGAAACTTCGTTAATAGAAATTTATCCTTTATTAATAAAAAGTTTGATGGAAATATAGAAGTTGGTAAAATTGATGAACAAATTAAAGACATAACTCAAAAAAGTTATAAATTGGTTGGTGAATTATTTGAAAAAGGCGAAATAAAAAATGCAACAACACAAATATTTGAATATATTTCTTTAGCTAATAAATATTATGATAGCAAAGAGCCTTGGATTCAAGTAAAAGAAAATATAAATTCATTTAATGATACAACTTATACTTGTATTTATATGATTGCAAATATTGCTAATATGATTGCACCAATTTTACCTCACGCATCACAAAAGATACGTAGTATGTTAAAACTTTCTGAATTTGAATGGAAAGAGTATGAAATAAATGGAAAATATAAAGTAAATGATTTACAGGTCTTATATAATAGATTAGATGATATTAATGAATTAGAAAAAACATCTAGTTTACCAAGCAAACAAAGATAAGATAACTGGTTATAATTTTGTAGAAATTATTATTATTTCTACATTTTTTTATGCCTTGACATATACAAAAAGCCCATACAAGTATAATTTTTTCGAATAGTATAATGTAAAAGGAGGAATTACCTATTATGAATTGTGATAAAAGACCTGCTATGGAAGATATGGGTAAAGTAGAAAATATGATGGGATGTACATGTGAACCAGTTTATGAGTGCCCAGAGGAAAGGGTGTGTCATAGATATATTTGCTATGAAGTACCTCATATTAAACCTTGCAATACTAGAATAATTAATCATCATATTTATAAACATACTTTTACTCCGTGTAATACGTGTTGTGAAGAAAATGTTGTAGAAAATATTTACGATAGAAGATGCTAATATTAAAATCTCGAAAGAGATTTTTTTTGTTTGACAGTTTGTATATAGAAATAGTTATTTATTGGCATAAGTTAGGCAAAAATTAAAGTTTAAAAAATGCGTACTTTGTAAAATTTTCTCTTTTTTATTTAAGAAATTTCTTATTCATGTTATACTAAATAGGTAGGAAAAGGATGAAATTATGATTAAAGGAAAACCATTTGTAAAATGGGCTGGTGGAAAAAGACAAATAATTAATGAACTAAAAAAATATGTTCCAGAAAGTTTTGATACATATTATGAACCTTTTGTAGGGGGAGGAGCACTTCTTTTTGAATTATCACCAAAAAAAGCTGTTATAAATGATTCTAATAAAGAACTTATGAATGTTTATAGTTGTTTGAAAGATGAAGATAAGTTTAAAAAGTTATGTGCCTCGTTAAATAGTTTTGAAGCTAAACATAATGAAGAATTTTATTATGAAATGAGAAATAAAGATAGAAATAAAAAAACATTTAATAGATTATCTGACTATACTAGAGCCGCAAGAACTATTTATTTAAATAAAGCATGTTTTAATGGGCTTTATAGAGTTAATAGTAAAAATGAATTTAATGTTCCTTTTGGAAAAAAAGATAAAGTTAATACTTATGATGGAAATAATCTAATAACTGTAAGTAATTATCTTAGTATGAATGATATTAAAGTTTTATGTGAGGATTTTGAAACTTCTTTAGAAAGTGCTAAAGAAGGAGATTTTGTATATATTGATCCTCCATATGATTCAGATACACATACATTTAATAATTATACAGATACTGGTTTTGATAAAGATGAACAAAAAAGACTTGCAAGAGTATTTAAAAAGTTAGATAATAAAGGTGTAAAGGTAATGTTATCAAATCATAATACTTCTTTAATAAATGAATTATATAAAGGTTTTAATATACATGTAATCGATGCTAAAAGAAGTATTAACGCAAATGGAAATAAAAGAGGTAAAGTAGAGGAAGTCATTATTACAAATTATTAAGGAGGCCAAGTGAAACCATACTATGAAAAAGATAATTTTACATTATATAAAGGTGATTCTTTAAAAATACTTAAAAATATAGAACCTAAAAGTATTGATGTAATATTTGCTGATCCCCCATATTTTTTATCTAGTAATGGTATTACATGTAGTGGTGGAAAAATAGTTAGTGTTAATAAAGGCGATTGGGATAAATCTATTACTTTAAAAGAAAAACATAATTTTAACAAAAAATGGATAAAATTATGCAAAGAAGTTTTAAAAGATGATGGAACAATTTGGATAAGTGGAACTATGCATAACATTTATTCTATAGGTATGGCCCTTGAGGAAAATGGATTTAAAATAATTAATAATATTACTTGGAAAAAATTAAATCCACCACCAAACATAAGTTGTAAATGTTTTGTTCATTCGACAGAAACTATTTTATGGGCCAAAAAAGACATAAAGAATGTTAAATATAAATTTAATTATGACATTATGAAAAAACTTAATAATAATAAACAAATGAAAGATGTTTGGGAAACTTCACTTACTAAACCAAGTGAAAAAAAGTGTGGGAAACATCCTACACAAAAACCAATTGAATTATTGAAAAAAATTATACTTGCTTCGACTAATGAAAATGATTTAATATTAGATCCTTTTAATGGAAGTGGCACAACTGGTATTGTTGCCAGCAAATTAAAAAGAAGGTATACTGGTATTGAAAAAGAAAAAGAATATTTAGATTTAACAATTAAAAGAAAGGAAAGTGATGAAAATGAAAAGAAATTTTGATGAATGGATTAATAACTTTAAGTCTAGTATATCTAATTATAGTTATTATGCTGATTTTAAAAAAATATATAAAAATGTTGATAAAGTAAAAGTAGAGCTTAATATTTTAAATTCATTAATTGGTAGTAAAACAATCGAAGATGATTTTAAAAACATAATGCTTAAATATCCTGAAACCTTAGAATGTATACCTCTTCTTTTGGCGGTTCGTTCTACTGAAATATTTGTTAAAGATGAAATTAATGAATATTTATTTGACTTTAAAAAAATGGTTTATTCAATGGATGACTATGTTAGGTTTATGCGAGAAAGTGGTCTATTTGATTTATTACAAAACCATATTATAAATAATTTATATGATTATGTATTAGGAATTGAAGTTGGTCTTGATTCTAATGGTAGAAAAAATCGAGGTGGTCATTTAATGGAAGATTTAGTAGAAAAATATATTAAAGAATCTGGTTTTGTTAAAAATGTAAATTACTTTAAAGAAATGTACTTAAATGATATTGAGAAAAGATGGAATATTGATTTAAGTTCTTTATCTGGAAATAATGTTTCTACAAAAAGATTTGATTTTGTTATAAAAACCTCAAAACAAATATATTTAATTGAAACAAATTTTTATGCAAGTAGTGGTTCTAAATTAAATGAAACTGCAAGAAGTTATGAAATGCTAGCAAAAAAAGCAAAGGAAATTGATGGAATAACATTTATATGGATTACTGATGGTTTAGGTTGGCATGATGCAAAGAATAATCTTAAGGAAACATTTAATGAACTCGAAACTATGTATAATATTAACGATTTAGAAAATGGTACTTTAAAACAAGTGTTAAATTAAAATCTCGAAAGAGATTTTTTTGTTTGACAGTTTTTATATAGAAATAGTGATTTTTTGGCATAAGTTAGGCAAAAATTATATTTTGAAAAATGCGTAAGTTTTTAATTGCATTATAATAATTAGTATTGTATACTAAGGTTATACATGAACTTTTATGCAGAGTATTATCTTTGAAAGGATTATATATGGATTTTGAAATTATTTTAAATGAGTTAAAAACTTGTTTATCTTTAGATCATCCTAAAAATATAGGACAAGAAAATTTAGATAAATTAATTGATTATGCAATTAAAAATGGTAATAGAGAAATAGTATGGAGAATTGCTTTAAGTTATAGCAATTTTAATTTAGATTTTACTAAAATTATGCTATATTTTATTGAGGTAAAAGATGAATTTTATGTAATAGAAACATTATATGCAGCAGGAGATGATAAGATAGATTTAAAATTATCTAAGAAAAAAGTATTAGAAACTAATGATAATGAGTTTATAGGAAAAGTTATCGAGGATGTTAAATCATATTATTGTGTTAAAAGTAATAAAGATTTAAATAAAATTATTGAAGGAGGAAGTAATGATTAAATCTAAAGGATGGAATTGGAAAATGGTTGAGGATGATTCAAACTGTGTATGGAAAATACCAAGTATTGAGTCATATTATTTACTTGATAGGTGGAAAGGACTAGGCTTTAAATCTTTTCTAGATTTAGGTTGTGGGTTAGGAAGACATACTGTATTATTTGCAAGTAATGACTTTAAAACGTATGGATTTGATATTAGTGAAGAAGGTTTAACAAGAGCTAAAGAATGGCTAGATTCTCTTAACTTAAAAGCAGACTTAAAAAAAGGTGATATGATTCATTTACCATATGATGATAATAGTTTTGATTGTATATTATGTAGAAATGTTATATCACATCAAGATACTGAAGGAGTTAAACAAATAATTAAAGAACTTTATAGAGTTTTAAAGGATAATGGAGAATGCTATTTAACACTTGGTTCTAAATCTACATGGGGATTTAAACAAACTTCTTGGCCTTTAGTAGATGAAAATACAAGACTTAGAATGGAAGAGGGCCCAGAATATAAAACACCACATTTTTATGCAGATTATGATTTAATAAAAGTTTTATTCAAAGATTTTAAAATAGAGTTTATTAATCATATTGAAGATTTTTATGAATCAAATGATAAAACATATTCATCTTTTCATTACCATGTATTAATAAAGAAAGTTAAATAAAGCTAAATGTCAAGAAACATTTAGTTTTTTTAATATTGAAAATATAGTATAATAGGATTAACGAAAGGTAAATGTATTATGAGTAAAGATATAAATGTAGTAGCGGCTTTAATTTTTAAGTATAATAAAGTATTAATTGCAAAAAGATCTACGGATAAAGATGCAAAAGGTAAATGGGAATTTCCTGGTGGTAAAGTCGAAGAAAATGAAGATGAAAAAATAGCTATAGAAAGAGAAATTTATGAAGAATTTGATGTAAAAGTTAAAGCAAAAGATTTTATATCACAAAGCACTTTTAATTATCCACATGGTAATGTAATACTTAAATTATATGAATGTAAATATATTGATGGTAACTTTAAACTTCATGCACACTCAGAATATGCTTGGGTAAAAATAAATGATTTATTAAATTATGATTTAGCTCCAGCAGATGTACCTCTTGCAAAAGATGTAATGGAAAGATATATGTAATATGAATATAGAATTATTAAAAAGAGCAAAAAATTATATTGATGATATGTCTAAGGGTATAAATGCAATTAGTAAAGATAAAGTTTCAAAAGATGATTTAATTAATAATCCTAGAACAAGTAAGTGCTTATTTTATGTTAGTTGTGTTTTAAATGATTACTTAGTTAAAGAAGAAAGAAAAGTCTCAAAACCTAATTTTTATTTAACTGATGAAGAAAAAAATTTACTTATAATGGCGATTTAATCGTTAGTAGTTTAGCAAGAAAGATTAGTGAATTAAAGACTAATGAAGATATGAGAGATTTAAGATGTACAAGCATTACTAATTGGCTTTTAAGTTTAGGATATTTAAAAGTTGTAGAGCAAGATGGTAAAAATAGAAAATTACCTACGGAAAAGGGCAAAAATCTAGGCTTTTATTCTCAAATAAGGGGTGGTTATAGAGGTAGATATGAAGCAGTTTTATATAGTAAAAATGCACAAACTTTTATAATGGATAACATTGATAAAATTATTAATCTTGCTAATAAAGATGAAGAGATGTTGTAGTTTAATAAATTCTTATAATGTATTTATATTTTATGAGCTTCAAAATTATATATTATAAATACAATACAATATATAAAATATATTCATTAGTTTGAAACTATATTATAAACATAAACTTATACCAAATGGATTAAAAATTATTTTATCGTTAAATACATGATAAATCAAATTTCTTTTTATTTTTGCAAAAAAAGATTTTTATAATCAACTGAAAAAATTACATAAAATATTTGTGAATAATTATTGATAATCGGTGAAAAGCATTTAAATAAAAATTATTATGAAAACATGCGACATTTAACGAAAAGTGTAGTATAATGTAACCATAAAAATTTTATTAAAAAATAATTTTTTTATTTGGAGGTGTTTTTTATGAATGATAATAAAGTTGCTCTTGAATCTTTTGTATTTCCAACAAGACATTTACCAAAATGTTTTTCTAATTTAAATTTATATGATTCGTTAAAAGAAATTTATGATAATTATGATGATGAACTTGCTATGTTAAAAGATAATTTTGAAATTAAAGATGGTAAGATTACAGAGTTTAAAGGGTATACCGATAATATATATGGATTGAAAAAAGGGACGGAACCATTAAACGTAAATATATCAAAGCCAAATGGTGCGAATAGAATAATATCAATTGCCAATCCATTAGTCTTAGTACCTTTGCACTATTATATTTGTCAAAATAATAAAACTATATTAGAGGAACAATTTGAATCAACAAATAATTATGATTCTTCTTCGAGATTTTTCTTTGTAGAGAATGATTTTATTAAATATTATGACTATGATGGTGAACCTGTAATGAGTGAGTATTCAAGTGTGATACAACCTAATTATCAAAAAAACTTATTAAATAAGCAAAAAATATGTGATGGAAAGTATTATCATATGACTATTGACATAAATAATTTTTTTAATAATATATACACACATAGTATTTCTTGGAATTTAAGTAATACATCAAATAAAATTATTTTTGATAATCTTGATTTCCTAACTAGAACTTTAAATGGTAATGAAACCAAAGGAATTATTATAGGCCCGTATACTTCAAGTCTATTTGCTGAAATAATTTTATCGAAAGTTGATAAAATTATAGTTCCAAAGTGTAAGAAACAAAATATAAGTTATATTAGATTTTGTGATGATTATGATTTTTATTCTGATTCAAAAGAACAATTGGAAAATGATATCAAAAAATCTATTAGTGAAAATTTATCAAAGTACAAATTGGATTTAAATATGAATAAGTTTAAATTGGAAGAATTTCCATTTATTTCTTTAAGTACTGTTCAAAACAAAAATTTTTTCTTAATTTTGAGAAGAATTCAGGATAAAGACTATGGAGATAATAAACTAGAATTTATTGAAGACATAATGAATGAAATAAATAATTCAGTAAAAATAAAATATAGTAATTGTAATTATCTATTGAAAATTTTGTTATCGAATATAAAAAAGGGAATTATAACTAAAGAATCATTTGATGACGATACAGCCGAAATATTATTAGACTTTTTAATAAATATGATGTTTAAACAAAATATGATATCAACTGATGCATTTAATTTGATTGTAGCCATTTTTAAAATGATGAATTTAGATAATGAAAGAATAATTAATAAATGGATTGCTAAAAGAAATAGTAGAATTTCTCATATAAAGGAAATAACAGATATTTGGTTAGCATATATTATTATTACATTAAATATTTGCAATGATAACACCAACAGTTATATGATTCAATTACTTGATAATAGTGATTTAGGTTCTATCCTGGCAATAGAATATTTTTATGAAAACAATATTCTTGTTACTTTTAAAAATAATATTAAAAATTATTTATTAAATATTAAAACAGAATTAGTAAATAGATATAATAATGATTGGAAAAAGGCAGGATATTACAGTAAATATTGGCTTTTATTCTATACTAATTGTATAAGATGGAAAATTCATGAGATTGCTGGTTTTAAGGAAACATTATTTAGCGATTTTAACTTATTCGAATTGACAAAAGATAGTGTGCTAAAAGAAAAATTGAATATTTTTTTAATAATGTATAATATTGGAATTAATTTTATCGTATTTAAAAAAAACAATGAAAATACAGATGACTGATTATCATTTGTTTTTTTATTTAAATTGGTTACGGTACAAATAATTGATCTAAAATACTATTAAATTAAGAAAATATTTTTTTATGTTTTTTTAGCTTTTTGCAAACTTATTTTGAATGCTAATTTAAAATAGTTAGATATGAAAATACTAAAATATGTATTCGCATAGTTTAATATTTTATAACTTATAAAACAGGTAGTTATTAGTTATTATTTATAAGAGTATTTATAATGTACAAAAACTGTTCATTTAATCTAAAAAAATGTCATTGAATTTATATAACGTTTTTTATTAATAGGCAATTTAATAATTTTTTCAAAATTCTTATTATCAAATATTTTTAGTTTATTATTTGTATTTTTATTTTAAATTTTTAATCATATAAAATACTTTTTATAAAGAAATAGTATTAAAAGTAAACCTGATATTAAAACATGATTATTTTTATGGTATAATTGTATAGATGAGATATATGTTAAAAAATGGGAGGTAAAGAAGTATGAATAATAAGAAAGAAAGAGAAAGAGAAGAACTTCATAAAACAATTTGGAAAATAGCAAATGAATTAAGAGGCTCAGTAGATGGCTGGGATTTTAAACAATATGTTTTAGGATTGCTATTTTATAGATTTATATCTGAAAATATAGAAAACTATGTTAATGAGAATCAAAGAAAAGCAGGTATTATAGATTTTCAATACAGAAATATTTCTGATGAAGAAGCAATACTTGGAAAATCACAAATACTTGATGAAAAAGGATTTTTTATACTTCCAAGTGAATTGTTCTGTAACATAAGAAAAGGTGCTGATAAAAATGAAAACCTAAATGTTGTTATTTCAAATGTGTTTAATAACATTGAATCATCGGCAAGAGGATCTGCATCAGAAGATGACGTTAAAGGCTTATTTGATGATTTTACTATTGATAATAAATTAGGTAATACAGTTGATGAAAGAAATGAAAAACTTGTTAAATTATTAAATGCAATAGGAGAATTAAATTTTGGAGATTATGAAGATAATAACATTGATTTATTCGGAGATGCATATGAATTTTTGATGACAATGTATGCTTCATCTGCTGGTAAATCAGGTGGGGAATTCTTTACTCCTCAAGAAGTTGGAGAATTACTCGCAAGAATAGTTATTATGGATAAAACTTCTGTTAATAAAGTATATGATCCAGCGTGTGGATCAGGAGGCTTACTTTTAAAATTTGCTAAGATACTCGGAAAAGAAAATGTAAGAGAAGGATTTTTTGGTCAAGAAATAAATCTTACTACATATAACTTAGCTAGAATAAATATGTTCTTACATAATATCAATTATAATAACTTTAGTATTGAAAGAGGAGATACATTAATACATCCAGTACATTGGAACGATGAACCATTTGATGCAATAGTATCTAATCCACCATATTCAATTAAATGGGCAGGCAAGTCTAATCCACTATTAATAAATGATGAAAGATTTGCTCCAGCAGGTGTATTAGCCCCAGAATCAAAAGCGGATTTAGCATTCACTATGCATATGTTATCATGGTTATCACCAAAAGGTACAGCAGCTATAGTTGAGTTCCCTGGTGTACTTTACAGAGGTGGAGCAGAACAAAAGATTAGAAAGTACATGATTGATAACAACTTTGTTGATACTGTCATTCAATTACCTTCTGATTTATTCTTTGGTACATCAATTGCAACTTGTATATTAGTATTAAAGAAAAATAAATCAGATAATAATATATTATTTGTAGATGCTTCTAATGAATTTATTAGAAATACTAATAAAAACAAATTATCAACAGAAAATATCAATAACATAATTATTTTATTAAAAGAAAGAAAATCAGTTGAAAATAAATCTTATTTAGCAACTTATGAAGAAATCAAAGATAATGATTATAATATATCAGTTAATTCTTACTTAAGAGCAAATACTGAAGATAAAAAAATAGATATAAATGAAGTAAATAGAAAACTTGCTGAAATAGTACCTAGACAACAACAAATTAGAGAAGAACTAGAAAAAACAATTAAAGAACTTGAGGTTGATTATCATGAGTAAGATAAATAAACTAATAAAAGAGTTGTGTCCTAATGGTGTTGAATTTAAATCTTTAAAAGTAGTTTTTGATATTTTTTCAGGTATGACAGGAGTAACTAATAAATGGGCAGAAGAAGGAAACTGTCAATTTATTGATTATATGAATGCATATAAGAACAACAAAATAAATGTTAATAAATTACCGTATGCAACAGTTAAAAATATGAATCAAATAGCGTTGATTCAAGGGGACTTATTATTAACGAGTGCATCTGAAGTTCCAGATGAATGTGCAATTGCGTCTGTTATAGAAGATAAAATTAAAGATGGAATATTTATGGATGATCATTTATTTGGATTAAGATTAAAAGGTGAATATAAAAATAAAATTAACACAACATTTATTAGTTACTATCTTAATTCAACCCCATTTAGACGTAATCTTTTCAAAGCAGTTAGAGGCGTAACAAGATTCTATATTTCAAATAAAGATTATATTAAATTGAATGTTCCTATTCCTCCAATAGAAATACAAGAAGAAATAGTTAAAATTCTTGATAAATTTGGCGAGCTAGAGGCGGAGCTAGAGGCGGAGCTAGAGGCGAGAAAGAGTCAATACGAGTTTTGGCATGGGCAAATAATTAATGAAAACTTTAAATTAATGAAAATTAAAGATATATGTGATACTGCAGTTGGAGGAGATGTTCCAAAAAATAATTTTTCTAAGGAAATGACAGAGCAATATACTATTCCAATATATAGTAATAGTATTGATTTGGAAGGATTATATGGTTATACAGATATTTCTAAAATAAATAAACCTTGTGTTACTTTATCGGGAAGAGGTGCAGGTGTTGGACATGCTTTTTTAAGAAAAAATTCATTTTTTCCTATAATAAGGTTAGTTTGTTTAATCCCTAAGGAAGAATTTGTTACTGCAGAATATTTATTTTATGCTATACAATTAGTGAAGTTTAAAATTCCAACTACGGGGATTCCACAATTAACAGTTCCTATGGTTTCAGAATATGAAATACCAGTTCCCCCATTAGAAGAACAAAATAGAATAGTGAATATATTAAGTAAATTTGATAAATTAATAAATGATATTTCTGAGGGACTTCCAGCTGAAATTGAATTAAGAAGACAACAATATGAATATTATAGAAACAAGTTATTAAGCTTTGAGGAATTGATAAATGAGTAGTTATGTTTATTCTAGTATTTTAAATGATGCAAATAATTTTAGATATATTGTTTTAAATATTAAAAAAATCAAAGGAAGAAAGTGTCTTATTCCTTATATAGTGAATTCGTCATTTGCTTTAGAATTATATCTAAAATTAATATTGATTGCTAATAAAAAAAGTTATAAGAACAATCATCGCCTTACTGAACTATTTAAACTAATTCCTCCTAATATAAAAAAAGAATTATTATCAAGATGTAATAATCTTGAAGAACTATTAAATAAATATGATAATGCATTCATTGAATTTAGGTATCATTATGAGTTATATGATGCGAAAACAGGTAAAGAGAAAAAAATAATGTTAAGTTTTAATACTGACGAAATAGAATCCTTGTTATTGTTATTTTATAATTATTGTAATAGTAATTATTCAAATGTAGATTTTGTTCAAATGCAAATGGATATTAATAAAGAGGTGAAAAACAAATGAGTAAGATAGGTTTAATAAGTGAAAATGATAACTCTACAGTACTTGCAGAATATGAACCGCTTAATAAAGTAGCTACTTCATATCAAAGTGAAGATGCTTTAGAAAAAGAGTTAATTAAAACTTTAGTTGAACAGGGTTATGAAAGATTAAATATAAACTCTGAAGCTGAATTAATTCTTAATTTAAGAAAACAACTTGAAAAACTTAATAATTATCATTTTACTGATGGAGAATGGGATGATTTCTTCACAAAAGTAATAGCTAATAAGAATGATTATATTATTGAAAAGACAAGACTTATTCAAGAAGATTATAAACAAGAAATAACTCTTGATTCAGGTGAAAAGAAAAATATTTATTTAATAGATAAAAATAATATTCATAATAATAGTCTTCAAGTATTAAATCAGTATGTTAATAATGATGGTAACTTTGATAATAGATATGATGTAACTATTTTAGTAAATGGACTACCTTTAGTTCATGTTGAATTAAAGAAAAGAGGAGTAGATTTAAGAGAAGCTTTCAATCAGATAGAAAGATATCAAAGAGATTCTTTTTGGGCAGGCTCAGGGTTATATAATTTTGTTCAGATATTTGTTATATCAAATGGAACATTAACTAAGTATTATTCAAATACAACAAGAGAGTTTCATATAAATAATCAAAAGAAAAAGAAGTCAAATTCATTTGAATTTACTTCATATTGGGCAGATCAAAAGAATAATGGTATTACTGATTTAATAGATTTTGCTAAAACTTTCTTTACTAAACATACATTATTAAATGTATTAACTAAGTATTGTGTATTTACAAGTGAAGAAGATTTATTAGTAATGCGACCTTATCAAATAGTTGCTACTGAAAAGATTTTAAATAGAATTAATATTGCATATAATAATAAGTTTTATGGAACTTTAAAATCAGGTGGTTATATTTGGCATACAACAGGTTCTGGAAAAACACTTACATCATTTAAGACATCTCAATTAGCTAGTAAATTAGATTTTATTGATAAAGTATTATTCGTAGTTGATAGAAAAGACTTAGATTATCAAACAATGAAAGAATACGATAGATTTAAAGAAGGTGCAGCTAATTCTAATACATCAACAAAAGTATTAGAAGAACAATTAAGTGACCCTAATGCTAAAATAATAATTACTACAATACAAAAGCTATCTCAATTTATTAAGAAGAATGAGAATAGTGATTTATTTAATAAGCATGTAGTATTTATATTTGATGAATGTCATAGATCTCAATTTGGAGATATGCATAAAGCAATTATTAAGAAATTTAATAAATATTATTTATTTGGATTTACTGGAACTCCAATATTCCCAGAGAATGCTAGAACAATAAAAGGTATTTCTGAAACAACAGAACAAATCTTTGGAGAAAGACTACATACTTATACAATAGTAAATGCTATAGCAGATAAGAATGTATTACCTTTTAGATATGAATATGTTGGAAGAGTTGATCTACGTGATGATGTTAAAGATGAAAAAGTATATAATATAGATGAAGAAAAATTATTTGATAATCAAATGAGAATTACTATGATTACTGAATATATAATAGATCATTTTAGTACTAAAACTAAAACATCAGAAAGCTATGTATATTCAACTTTAGATAACGTCGTAGAAGTAGCTAAAAAGCAAGATACTGAAGAAATAAAGTCTAAGAAGAATATTAATGGTTTTAATTCATTATTTGCTGTATCAAGCATTAAAATGGCTAAAGAATACTATGCTGAATTTAAGAAACAGTTGGATATTAAAAAGAGCAATCTTAAAGTAGCTATAATATACTCATATGGTGTTAATGGTGAAGATGGAGTTATAGATGAAAACTCTGAATCAACAGAAGCATTAAGTACAGATGATAGAACATTCTTAGAAAATGCTATTAAGGATTACAATAATATGTTTGGGACAAGTTATGATACTTCATCAGAAAGATTCCAAAACTATTATAAAGATGTATCTCTAAGAATGAAGAATAGAGAGATTGATATATTAATAGTTGCTAACATGTTCTTAACAGGTTTTGATGCAAAAACATTAAATACATTATGGGTTGATAAGAATTTAAAATGGCACGGATTAATTCAAGCGTTTTCAAGAACTAATAGAATTTTAAATAGTGTAAAAACATATGGTAATATAGTTTCATTTAGAAATTTAGAAGATAGACTTAATGAAGCGTTAGCTAAATTTGGTGATGAAGAAGCTCGTGGAATAGTTTTATTAAAACCATATAATGATTACTATTATGGATATGAAGATAATAATGGTAAAACATTTGAGGGATATAAATCATTAGTTGAAAAATTAACTTCTAAATTTGCACCAGGAGTACTAATGCAAAGCGAAGCAGAACAAAAAGAGTTTATTAAACTATATGGTGCAATATTAAAAGTAACAAACATCTTGTCATCATTCGATGAGTTCAAAGATGGTGAATTAATCAATGAAAGAGATAAACAAGATTATCACAGTATTTATATTGAACTTTATAATGAATTTAGAAATAGAGCTAAACAAGAAAAAACTGATGTTACTGATGATG
>OJAW01000138.1_pt1 | contig 56877 bp, 59 predicted proteins | sample 1589151 | NCBI WGS metagenome assembly OJAW01 (sample SAMN03283290) | human gut metagenome | biome: human-associated habitat; material: feces | host: Homo sapiens | place: Peru | collected 2012
TTGGTTAATAGTAGTCATATTAACTCCTTTCTCGTACACACTTCCTGGTGTATCGCAATTTATATTTAAATTTGAGTTTTAAAAAAACTCGAACAAATTAACTATACCATTTTATATTGGTTTTGTCAAATGTTTTCTATTCATTTTACGCAAAAAAAAGAGTTTTATTACAATTTTAAAACTCTTGCACTTGTCTCTCTTCTTACTAGAGGTAATTTTTTATCTAATAGGTCTATTAAAGAAATTATTTCATCTTCTACTAATATACTACTACTAGTTTTTATTTTGATTACATTACCAAACTTATCAAATACATAACTTGGATATATTTTTATGTCCAATTTTTTTTGCTTTTATCTTAGAAAATTCAGAGCCTTCTACAAATACTCTTTTGTTTTCTATTATTTCTAAACATTTAACTAAATCTAAACATAAATCTCTTAAGTAGTTATTTGCTTTAGACATGCTACTTATCATTTCTACTTTTTCTATTAATGAGTGTTCTCTGCAGGGTAAATGAAGAGATTTAAGTTTATTATCTAAAGATATGTTTAATAAAGATAATGTATATAATCTTTTAAATTCGGGACTCTCGTTTCTTTGTAAACTTAAGTATTCACTAATTATAGTCATTTTTTAAGCACCTTTCTATCTCTACCTTTTATGAAACCTCTTAAAGTTTCAGTATATAAACTTTCTAAAAATATGCTATCAGTACATCTGTCGCCTATTTCTATTCTTTTTAGAGAACCTTCTCCATCATAAATATATAATGGATTAGTACTATATTTACATATAGTAAAAGTACGATTATTACTTACAATAGTTTTAGTAACTTCATATTTGTAAGCCACCTCTACTTTTCTTCCTTCTAAAAAGTCTACTAGTAAAAGCGTCAACTTAAGTAAGCTTTTTACATCTTCCCCAGTGCAAACTTTTAAATACTCTCTTAAAAGTTCTTTATCAGATAATTTAGTGAAACCAAATACACCACAATCTCTTAAGTTAGTATATAGTACACTTCTTAAATAGAAAATAATGTAGTCTAGTTTTTGAGTATAATTATCATTGTTTAATTTATTTTGATCTATAGGTAATATTTGCATTAACCATACATCCCCTTTCGTAAGATAGTATTGTACAATAATTTATACAAAAAGTCAATAAAAAAATAGCACTTTAACAAAGGATAAAAAGTACTACTCTTTTATTTATCAAAAGCCTTTATTATAGAGGTAATGAGAGATTAAAAATAATTATAGTAAAAGCAATTGATTTTATAAATTTATTCCTTCTTTCAAAAGAATGGTACTTATTATAGCACACTTTTTATATTTGTCAAGTACCAAAAAAAGCACTTTTTAATGTGCTTTTATTTCTTCTAGTTTAACACTTACTAGTTTACTTACTCCACTTTCTTCCATAGTTATACCATAAAGTGAGTCAACATATTCCATTGTTTTCTTTTTATGTGTTATTACTAGTAATTGCGTTTTACCTTTATAATGGTTAATATATTCGCCAAATTTTTCAACATTAACTTCATCAAGCGCACTTTCTACTTCGTCAAGTATTACAAAAGGTACATCTTTTAAGTTCATTACCGCAAATAGTAAACTAATAGCAGTTAGTGTTTTCTCTCCACCACTTAATAAACTTAATACTCCTGGTTTCTTTCCTGGAGGGTTTGCTATTATTTCTATTCCAGTTTCAAGCATATTGGTTGGATCAGTAAGTTCTAGTTTAGCACTTCCACCACCAAATAATTCTTTAAATACTTTCATGAATTCATTATTTACTTTTTTAAATGTAGTAGCAAACTTCTCTATCATTATGTCATCCATGTCATTTATTATTTTAAGTAAGTTTTGTTCACTAGTTACTAAGTCTTCTTTTTGAGTACTTAAGAATTCATATCTTTTACTAACTCTTTCATATTCTTCTATACTAGATAAATTAACTTCTCCTAAATTTTTTAGTGTTCTTTTAATTTCTCCTATTAAAGTTTTAGCTTCGTTTATATCAAGATTTAATTCATAGTTGTTTCTAGCTCTTTCATAAGTTAGATTATATTCTTCACTTAATCTATTTAGTAAGTTATCTATTATTACAGATAGTTTAGCTTCTTTAATATTTAAGTTATTTAATCTATCAGTGTTTTCTTTATTTTTAGAGTTATATTTCTTAAGAGTTTCTTCTTTAAATTCTAACTCTTCTATTACTTCTTTTCTTAGAGTTTCTTTATTTATAATAGCTTGTTCTAGTAACTTTTTATTTTTTTCTTTTTCATAATATTCATTTAATATTTCATCTAATTCGTTAGTTCCTTCATCTTTACCTAAAGATGTTAATTCTAAAGTAATCTTGTTTAAACTTTCATTTTCTAAGTTAATACTATTTTTTATATTGCTTTCTTTTTCAGTGCTAGATAGTACATCTAAATTAGTTTTATAAATCATATTAACTAAATCATTTAATTTATTATTAGTATCTTTTAAACTTTCTTCACATGAAGATATTTCATTTATTAGTGAGTTAATATTTCTGTTTATACTATCAAGTTCAGATTTATCAGTAAAGTTAGAATTACTTTTATTTAAACTTCCACCTGTTAAACTACCACCTACATGTACTATTTCTCCATCAAGTGATGCAATTCTATATTTAGAGTTTATTTTCTTACTTATTATTAAAGCATTATCTATGTTATCTACAACTATACTATTACCTAGTTGATTTTTTATAACACCCACGTATTCTTTATCATAAGTAACTAAGTCACTAGCAACTCCTATAAAACCTTTTATATTCTTTACTTCATTTAAAGAAGTTTCATCTATATATTTAGGTTTTATTAAGTTAAGTGGGAAAAATGTTACTCTTCCTTTATTATTAGTTTTTAAGTAGTCTATTGCCTCTTTTGCAGATATATCACTTTCAGTTACTACATAGTTAGTACTTCCTCCTAGTAAAGTTTCTATAGCCTGGGTGTAAGTACTTTCTACTTCTATTAATGAACCAATAGTATTTCTAATACCTCTTAAACTAGGGTTATTAAGTACACTTTTTACTGAATATGGAACTTTAGTCATATTTTCTATATTATAAAGAAGTATATCTCTTCTATTTACTAAATCATATTTCTTTTTAGTTAATTCATTTATTTTTCCAGTTAGTTTACTTACATTTGCTTTTTCTTTATTTAAATCATTATTTAAATCATTTAATTTATTAGTATTTTGGTTTAGTACTCTTGTACTTTCTTCTAGTTCTAAATTAAGTTTAGATAGATTAGTAGATATTTTTAGTTTTTCTTCTTCTAAATATGAAAGTCTTTGCTTTACTAAAGAACTTTCTTTATCATATTTAGTTCTTTCTTTAAGTAGTTCTTTCTTTGAATTAAGTTCATTTAATTCTTCTGCACTTAGAAGTAATTCTTTTTGCATACTAGATACTTCTTCATCAAGTTTACTTCTTTTTACTCTTAACTCTTCTATTAAAGTTCTTTCTTTTATATCACTTGTACTTTCTTCACTTATTATTAGTTCTAGTTTTTCTTTTTCATTCTTTACTAGAGTGTATTCATCATTATAAGTACTTATATCACTTGCTAAAACTCCTACTTCTATGCTTTCTAATTTCTCTTTGTTTTCTTTATATATTAAAGCTTTTTCTTTTTCTTTTTTTAAAGGTTCTATATTAAGAGAAAGTTCATTTATTAGCATATTTACTCTTTCAATATTTTCATTAGTTCTTGCAAGTTTTCTTAAAGTTTCTTCTTTTCTTTTTTTGTATTTTACTACACCTGCCGCTTCTTCTATAATACCTCTTTTTTCAAAACTATTACCGCCTAGTATTTCACTTATTTTCCCTTGCGGTATTATACTTAAACTTTCTTTTGAACTAAAGCTATCTATAAATAAATCAGTTATATCTTTAAGTCTTACTTTTTCTTTATTTATAAAGTATTCATTTTCACCAGTTCTGTAGACTACTCTTTTTATTTCTATTTCAGAAAAGTCTAGTGGTAAACTTTTATCAGTGTTATCTAAAACTATTTCTACTTTAGCACTTCTTGCTGCTTCTCTTGAAGATGATCCATTAAATATTACATCAGTCATTCCATTTTGTCCTCTTAGTGTTTTAACAGATTGTTCTCCCATTACCCATTTTAAGGCATCTACTATGTTACTTTTACCACTTCCATTAGGACCTACTATACCAGTAAAGTTTTTACTAAGTTCTAAGTTAACCGAGCTTGCAAAACTTTTAAATCCATTTATTTTTATTTCTTTTATATACATAAAACACCTCTATACACATTTCTTGATAGCTTCTTTAGCTGCATTTTGTTCTGCTTCTTTTTTGCTTGGACCTTTGCCTGAGCCAAAAAGTATCCCATCTACTACTGCATTTACTATGAAATATTTTTTATGAGCAGGTCCCCCTTCTTTTACTAAAATATACTCTACACTTTTTTTATCTGTTTGTACTAGTTCTTGAAGTGTACTTTTATAGTCATTTAAAAAGTCAACATTTTTTTCTATGTATGGTACTATTAAATCGTTAAATAGTGCAAATACTTTTTCTATTCCAAGTTCTAGATATATTACTCCAATTACTGCTTCAAATACATCAGCAATTACTGTTTTATTAGGGGCTTTTACACTATTGCCTGTTTTTATATAACTAGCTAAGTTAATGTCTTTAGCATATTCATATAAAGCATTTTCACATACATAAAGACTCCTTTTTTTACTCATTTCACCTTCATTATATTTATTTGTTTTATATATATAGTCACTACTAACTAGTTCTAGTACTGCATCTCCTAGAAACTCTAGTCTTTCATAAGAAATTAAATTATGTTCGTTTGCATAACTAGTATGAGTAAGTGCGATAGGTAGTAATTTACTTTTACTTAAGTCTACTCCATAATTAAGTAATTCTTTCATATTCTAGTCCTTCTTTCTTTGTTATTAATTCTTTACAAATACTATTATACCAACTTTACAAGAATTTTTCTATTCTTTATTTATTTTTATTAAAATTTCTAGTATAATTAAATGGGTGGGATATGAAAAAGGTTTTTATTAAGTTAATAAATATGTATCAAAGAACTCCACTTTTAACTCATGCAAGTTGTAAGCTTTTACCTACTTGTAGTGAATACTCTAAAATAGCAATAGAAAGATATGGAGTTATTAAGGGATTATATCTTACCATTAAAAGATTATTTAGGTGTCATTTTACTAAAGAAGTAAAAGTTGATATGGTACCTTTTAAGGAGAAAGAATGAAAAAAGTATTAATTATTTTATTAAGTTTAGTTTTATTAACGGGGTGTTTTGGAACAAATGAGGAAGCAACTAAAATAGCATATACTACTTATTATCCACTTGAATATGTTACTACTTATTTATATGGAAAGTTTGCTACTGTTAAAAGTATTTATCCAAATGGTACAGATCCTGCTAGTTATGAACTTACTGATAAACAAAAAACAATTTATGCTAAAGCGAGTGCATTTATTTATGCAGGGGTTTCTAGTGAAGTTAAACTTGCTGCTGATTTTATAAATAGTAATCCTAGTATTAATATAGTTGATGGTACTAAGGGAGTATCTTTTACTGATGATATTTCTGAACTTTGGCTAGATCCATCTAATTATTTAATGATAGCAAGGAATATTAAGTCAACTTTAATTGATTATACTAGTAGTTTATATGATGAAGAAAAGATAAGTAATTTATATAATGAGTTAAAGGTGGGAATAAGTGAAATAGATGTTGAACTTACTATGATGGGTAAGAATGCTTCTAGAAATAATATTTTTGTTACTGATAATGTATTTAATTTTTTAAAGAAATATAATATAAATGTTATTTCAGTAGATAGCAAGAATGAAAGTAATACTAGAAGTTATAATGAAGCTAAAACATTAATTAGTAAAGGTGATATTAAATATGCATTTACTATTAAAGGCAAAACTTTAGATAGTGAGATAGAAACATTTATTAAGAATAATAATTTAGAGATAGTAGAAATTGATCCTATGTACACTTTAAGTGAAGAACAAAGAAAAGATGGACATGACTATATAAGTATTATGAATGATAATATTACTAAATTTAAAACAGAGTTATTTAGGTAACTCTGTTTATTTTTCTATACCAAGATATTCATAAGTTTTATCGGTTACTTGTCTACCCCTTATAGTTCTTTTAATGAAACCTTCTTGTAAAAGAAATGGTTCGATTACATCTTCAATAGTTGTTACTTCTTCTCCAATAGATGCAGCTATACTTTCTATTCCAACTGGTCCTCCATTAAACTTATTGATTAAACTTTCTAGATATTCTATGTCAGTATTATCTAGTCCATATTCATCTACCTTAAGTTTAGTTAAACTTTTATCTGTTATATCTTTGTCTATTGTTTCTAGTCCATTTACAAGTGCAAAGTCACTTACTCTTTTAAGAAGTCTATTTGCTATTCTAGGTGTTTTTCTGCTTCTTTTAGCAATAGTACTAGCAGCATTCTCTTCAATTTTTAAATCTAGTACTCTAGCACTTCTTTTAACTATTTCAGTAAGTTCTTCATCTTTATAATATTCAAGTTTACAAGTAATTCCAAATCTATCTCTTAAGGGACTAGATAAGTCTCCAGCGCGTGTAGTTGCGCCTACCAAAGTGAATGGTGGTAAATCTATTTTAATATTTCTACTCTGCCCTTCACTTCCTACAATTATATCTAGTTTAAAGTCTTCCATTGCAGAATATAATATCTCTTCAATGTATTTTGGTATTCTATGAATTTCATCAATAAATAATACATCATAAGGTTCTAAACTACTCAATATAGCGGCTAAATCCCCACTTTTTTCAATAGTTGGCCCGCTTGCGGTTTTGATGTTTACCCCTAGTTCATTAGCAATTATATGACTAAGAGTTGTTTTACCTAGTCCTGGAGGACCATATAAAAGTACATGATCTAAACTAGTATTTCTTAATTTAGCTGCTTTTACAAAGACTTTTATGTTTTCTTTTACATCAGTTTGTCCAATATATTCATCAAATACTTGTGGTCTTATTGTTTTCTCAAAACTATCTACTTCTTGGTATTCACTATTTAATTCTTTGTTCATCATTCCTCCTATTTAAGTAATAATTTTAGAGCTTCTTTAATTTGATTTTCTATAGGTAAAGATGAGTCAACATCCTTTATGACTTTATTTATATCTGGTTTTTTGTAGCCTAAACTAAGAAGTACTTCAATAAGTTCGTTATTTACACTTACTGTTTCTTCTTTAGAAACTAGTTTCCCTTTTAAATCTAAAATAATTTGTCTAGCAAGTTTCTCTCCTACTTTTGGAAATTTTTCTAAATATAAAATATTTTCTCTTTCAATTGCATCTTTTATTCCTTCGAGTGTTCCACCTGCTAATATAGGAAGGGCTATTTTAGGACCTAACCCTTTTACATTTATTAACTTTAAGAATAGTTCTCTTTCTTCTTTTGTTTTAAAGCCATATAAAGAATACTCGTCTTCCTTAACTAAATTATATAAATAAACTTTTACACTTTCCTCTTCTTTAAATACATATGGGTTTGGAGTATACACTCTAAAACCTATACCATTAGTATATATAACAATATAACTTGCTTCTACACTGTTAATTACTCCTTCAATAAAATCTAGCATATTTTACCTCCACTTTAATTGTATAACAAATAGTTAAAAGTCGCAAGGTATTTAAGTTTATTTTTTAAATAAAAAAACTAAGTACTTTATGCACCTAGTTTTGAATTAACTATTTCACTAACTAATTTGAAATCAGCTTTACCTTTAAGTCTAATATTTGCTTCTTTCATAACTTTGCCCATATCTTTTTTACTTTCAGGCTTTACTTCTTCAAATATTTTATCTATTTCTTTTTCTATTTCTTCTTTAGATAGTTGTTCTGGTAAATATTTACTAATTAATTTAATTTCTCTTTCTAAATTATCAGCTAAATCATTTCTACCAGCACTTCTAAATTCTATAATACTTTCTTTATGCTGTTTAACTTGTCTAGAAGCAACTTCAATAACTAAATCATCATTAATCTCTTCAAGTTTATTATTTATCTTTTGAAGATCAATTGCACTTTTAAGAAGTCTTATTGTGCTTAACGACTCTTTGTCATGACTTTTCATAGCTTCTTTCATATCATTATTTATATTATCATATAATGCCATTATTTAGCCTCCTTTGTAATTAATTTTTTAATTAAACTTTTATATATTATGTAGATACATGCTACTGCTAAAACAATTAGGAATATTCCAAAAGGTACCGAGTCTTTATCTTTTATAAATGTAATTCCAACATATGTAAGCATTATAGAACTAACTAAATAGAATAACGTTACACATCCTAAAAGAAAATATCTAACAAATTTATTTTTACTTTTATTTAGTATAACTTCTATTATATCAAGTGCACTAAAAAGCATGATAAATCCTAGCAGTTCAATAATAAAGTCAAAGTTTTCATTTAAATTAATATTCATAAATACTCCTAGTTATTATGTTTTTTATTATTTCTTCTAGCATTTTTAATTGCTTCTTTTTTAGCTTCTCTTCTTACAACGCCTGGTTTAGAATATTCTTTCTTTTTCTTTACTTCAGAAGGGACTCCACTTCTTTGAACCTTAATTTTAAATTTCTTTAAAGCATATTCAATGTTTCCATTCTTAACTTCAACTCTTGTCATTTCCTTTCCCTCCCTTCATCACTATATGTGATTATACCACTTAAATAACTAGATTTCAAGAAAATTGTAAGTATTTGTCGAATGTGTATTTAATAAAATACTTTTTCTATTACATCACTTTCCAAATCAAAAATAAAACTCTACCAAAATTGGTAAAGTTACTCTACATTTTCGGCTAGGATCATTTATTAGTCGCACCACCTAGAAATGTCTAAAATAATTAGAAGCATTTTATTGGATTCATGTTTAACAAAATACCCTATAAATCTATTTTAAGTTTAAGGTAAACTCTGTAAAGCAAGTAAATTATTATATAGAATAATGATATATAAAGTATAGTATATGATACTTCTAAAATAAAGTTAGAATAAGTTACACCTATAAAGTAATAACTAGGATCAAAACTAAATTTATTTATAGTTATGTTTACTGGGGATATAACTATATATAGAATTAGCAAGAAGTATAAATAATTTAATCTTTTTGAAATTAAACTAAATATAAATAATAGTACATTTAATAAATTAATTAAAATTATATTTTTAAGTACAAAGAAAGTTAAATATACTATCATACTTACATTATAAACTTCATGATTAACTATTTCTTTATTTAAATTACTTACCAAGAAAATAATAAAAGGCACTAGATAAGCAAGTAAAAGATTTAGTGTATTTAGTAAAATAATCTTTTTAATACACTTTTTAATAAAAGTTTTTCTATTATTAAGTCTTAATATATAATTATAATTATTTTTAATTTCAGTAATAGTTTTAATAGTTATTCCCATTGTTATAAGAAGTATTGATGCTATACTAAAAGGGTTAGTTATACATTCAAAGTAATTAATAAATATATTATTAGAAGAAGTACTTGTAATATTAAAAAGTACACTTGTACTTCCTAAAATAATAGTAAGTATAGTAAAAAATATGTAAGTTTTGTTTTTTAACATATATAAGTTATTTTTCATCTATTACTTTTCCTTCTGTGAATTTAATTATTTTATCTACATTTAAATTAACTAAATCTTCTTTATAGTGTGTACTTATTAAAATTATTTTATCTTTCTTAATACTATTTATATACTCACATATTTTTTTAACCGTTTCTTCTTCTAAAGCGTTAAAAGGTTCATCAAGTAATATTATTTCTGTTTCTTCTACAAATGTAGCCGCTAGGGCTAGCTTTTGTTTCATACCTTCTGAAAATTTAGAATATATTTTTTTGTTATTTTCTAAATTAACAACGTCAAGAGTTTTTTCTATTTCTTTATCCCCTACTTTATGTTGGATGTTTGTTAGTACTTTTAAATTATCAAAAGCATTCAAATCGTTAAAAAACTGTGGTTTTCCTATAAATGCGCGCATACTAGGTGGGAATTTATCATTACTACTATAGTTTACTTTGTCAAAAAGCACTTCTCCGCTTGTGGGATAATATAGTCCGGCTAGTACTTTAAAAAATACACTTTTACCACTACCATTTTTACCTGTTATACCATAAATATTTCCTTTTTCAAATTTTAAATTAACATTATCAAAAACTATATTTCCTTTAAATTCTTTTTTTAAATTAATTACTTCTATCATAAGTTTTCTCCTTCCATGGTAGTTATTACTTTTTCTTTATTTTTAAAGATTATATATAAAGCTACTAAAGATAAAATTACTAGCACTATTTTAATAACAGTCATAGTTATTAGCTTAGGATTATTTATATCAGAAAGACTAATTAATTCAAGCATATTAATGTCACTTATTTTTATAGAGTTATAATAAAATTTAAATGAACCAACTAATAGTATAGTTATTATATAAAACGCGGAAGTTTTTACAAATGATATAATATTATTTTTACTTCCTAAACTAAAGATAAATGATATGTTTATTAAAAAGATACTTTGTAGTAATGGGTTTATTAAATAAAGTAATATAAATCTTATATTTATAAATGATAAATCAAATAAATTAGTAATCATGATGGTATTTATTATTAGTAATAAGATAAATAATATTGGGTATATAATATAATGTAAGTTATATGAATATATTTTCTTTATGTATTTGTTGTAAGATATTCTATTTAAATAGTTTTTTATAGTTAAACTACTAAAATAATATGTAGTTATAAATGTCCAAGAGAATATTAGTAGAAAATATATTATAAATGTATAAACTGATACTTCTGTACTTGTAAGTTCTAAAAATGTTTCATTATTATTTTTTATTAAATTGTAGTTGTTTTTAATAATTTTACATTCTTTAGAATTATTATTTTTACAAAAGTTATACTCTTCTCTTTCTTTAATAATATTTTTACATATTTGGCTACTTACATTTAAACAATTATTATAACTTTCTTCTTTATTTTTTAATAATTCGTTTTTATAATTTTTATATTCTAAAAAATTAAATATAAAAATTAATAATATAAAAGTTAAAACTATACTAAAGATTACCTTACTATATTTCATATGTTACCTCAATTTAATTATACTTTAATATGAAAGGTATGTCAAAAAAAATGTCCAATATTATTAGTAAATAGATTTTTTTTACTAATTATAGTATAATTAAATTGAGGTGTAAAAGTGATAAAATTTAAAAAAAATGCTGGATATGCTAATCGTGGTATGTTTCTAGAGAATTTAATCAATAATACTAATACATACTACTTAAGTAAAGATATAGCAGTTATATATAAGAAACCTACACCTATAAAGGTACTTAATATATCTTATAGAACTGAGAAAACCACGCTTATTGATAAAGCTGTTTTTAGTGAAACAAGTACACTTGACTATAATGGTATATATAAAGGAAAGTATATTGAGTTTGATGCTAAGGAGTGTAAGAGTAAAACATCTTTTCCTCTTTCTAATATAAAAGAGCATCAAATTAACCATATTAGGAATATTATTAATCATGGAGGAATAGTATTCTTAATTATATTTATGAATAATAAGTTTTATTTATTTAAAGGAGATACACTTTTAGATTTTATAAATAGTACTGATAGAAAAAGTATTCCATTTGAAGTGATAGAAAGTAAAGGATATGTTATTAAAGAAGGATATATGCCTAGAATAGATTATATTAAAATAATAGATGAAGTATATTTAAAGGAGGAGAAAAATGAAATCTCTAAAAAGTAAAATTAAATTTAATGAAATAAGGAATAAAAAAGAAAAATTAAAAGCAAAATTTAAAAAGAAGGATAAAAGTACTACTCCTAAAGAAAAGAAACCTAAAAACAAAGCTAGACTTTGGTATAGAATTTTAATTGTTGTTACAGGACTTGGAATTGGAGTTTTTGGAATTATGTTTGTATTTGCACTTTATATTGTTATAAGTGCGCCTGACTTTAATGAAGATGATTTGTTTAATAAAGACTCAACTGTTATTTTTAAAGCTAATGGTGAGGTATTAACTACACTTGGAATGAATGCAGGAGATGGAAATGTTGAGAAGAGAACTAAACTTACATATGATGAACTTCCTGAAGTACTAATTGATGCAGTTGTTGCAACTGAAGACTCTAGGTTCTTCCAACATAACGGTGTTGACTTAGCTAGGTTTATAAAAGCAAGTTTAGGACAACTACTTGGTAATTCTGGTGCAGGTGGTGCTTCTACTTTAACAATGCAAGTTAGTAAAAATGCACTTACAGATACTACATCTAGTGGTATTAAAGGTATTATTAGAAAGTTTACAGATGTTTATTTATCTGTGTTTAAAATAGAAAAACAATATACTAAACAAGATATTATAGAACTTTACTTAAATAGTGAATTTTTAGGAAATCAATCATTTGGTGTTGAACAAGCAAGTCAAGTTTACTTTGGTAAAAGTGCAAGTAATTTAAGCCTAACTGAAGCTGCTTTAATTGCTGGGTTATTCCAAGCTCCAAGTGCATATGATCCTTATGTTTATCCTGAAAAAGCAACTGCCAGAAGAAATCAAGTGTTAAATTTAATGGTAAGACATGGTTATATTACTAAAGAGGAAGCACAAATAGCCAAAGATATTCCAGTAAAAAGTTTACTTACTGAAAGAAAAAGTCATTTAAATATTTATCAAGGTTATGTAGATACAGTTATTGAAGAAGTAATGGATAAATATGATGTTAATCCATATAAGGTTCCAATGGAAATTTATACATATTTTGAAAGTGAAAAACAAGATGTAATAAATAGTATATATAATGGTAGTAGTGGTTATAAATTTAAGGATGATGCTATTCAACTAGCTGTTGCAGTAGTAGATAATAAAACTGGTGCTTTAATAGCTGTTGGAGCTAGAAGAAATGACAAAGGAGAACTAGGATATAATTATGCTACTATGATTAATAGACACCCTGGTTCAACTATTAAACCTATACTTGATTATGGTCCAGCATTTGAATATTTAAACTGGTCTACTTATACCCCACTTTTTGATGAAGAAGTAAGTTATTCTAAAGGTGGTACTATTAAGAACTGGAATAATAAATATGAAGGTTTAGTTACAACAAAAAGAGCTTTATCAGCATCAATGAATACAGCTGCTCTTCAAGCATTTCAAGCTACTAGCAATGAACAAAAATGGAATTTTGCAACTAGTCTTGGAATTACACCAGGTAACGCTGGAGGTATAATACACGAATCTGCTTCTATTGGTGCTTTTGAAGGAGTTAATCCTAAAAAACTAGCAGGAGCCTACAGTGCTATTGCAAATGGTGGATATTATACTGAACCACATGCTGTTAAAGGTATTAAATATAAAGAAAGTGGAAATACTGAAGAAAAGAAATATACAAGAGAAAGAGTTATGAAAGAAACAACTGCTTATATGCTTACTGATATTTTATTTGATGTTACTACATCTAAAGCTCATGTAAGTGGAACACAAGTTGCTTCTAAAACTGGTACAAGTAGTTATGACACAGACTTTTTAAAAAGATTGGGTTTATCTAATAACGTTATTCAAGACTCTTGGGTTGCTACTTATAACCCTGACTATACTATAGCATTTTGGTATGGATATGATGAACTTACTAAAGAAATGGTAGAAAAGAAACAATACAATTTAATGAGTAATGCTACTACTAACAGAAATAAGATACACGGAATTTTAGCTAAAGGCATTTTTAATACAGGAAGTAAGTTTACTGTACCAAAAGGACTTAATCAAATAGAAGTTGAACTTGAAACTATACCTGCTAGATTAGCAAGCGAGAATACTCCTGAAGATTTAAAAGGTAAATTCTATTTTATAGCTGGTACAGAACCAACTGAAGTAAGTACTAGATTTACTACACTAGATAATCCTACAAATGTAAAGGTAGTTGAAACAGGATCAAGTGCGAATGTTTCATGGTCTAGTCCTGGTACTCCTAGTGCAGTTGATATTAATTATTTAACTAATTATTTTACAGCCAACTTTAAAGACTGGGCTGAAAAGAATTTAAATAAGAGACTTACTTATAATACACAAAATATTGGAACATATGGTTTTGATATATATTTAAGAAGTGGGGCTAATCTAACGTATGTTGGAAGAACTAATGAAAACTCTTATACCATTAAGAATACAAGTAATTATGACTCTGTTGTAGTTAAAGCATCTTATTCAATTTATAAGGGAAATCAAAGTACAGGAGTAGCAGCTGAGTTAACTGGCTCTACTACAAGCTTTTCAGTAGAACTTGAAGCTATAGAAATGCCAAGTGGTGAATATATAGTTCATCCTACTTATAAACTTAACGATACTGTTGGAGATCTAGGACTTAGTACAATTAAATTCTTAATAAATAATTTAGATGTTACTAAAACTATACCTAGTTCAGATATGAAATATGAAATTAGTGATTGTACAAATGCTTGTACTAAAGTAGATAAAATTGATACTTCTAAAGTAAGTGAATACGAAATTAAATATATAGTTAATTATTTAGGTACACCTTATACAGAGATTAGATATGTACATGTAAAAAACGGTTAATTTAAACCGTTTTTATTTTGATATAGCTACTGTAGCAGTACTACTTGCTATTTGTAATAATTCATCACTAGTAAGACTTTCACCAATAATATAATATTCCTTACCATTACTACTCCAGTTTAAACTAGTTGGAGTTAATATACCTAAAACATTACCATACTGAACAACATCTCCACTTACTAAGGTTGTTTCATGTTCTTCACTTCTACCACTTGCTTCTTCTATCATTATGAAAGGTTTAACTCCAGTATAAGTAAGTATAACTCTTTCTTTGTCTTCATTAGTTATTACTTCTTCTCCACTGTATTTAGTACCACTTGGTAAGTACATTGGATAAACTACATTATCTAAAGTCTTACTAACGTTTTCATCAGTCTTTACTTCTTTAACACTATTATTTAAATTAAAGTATTCTTTATCATATTTAGTTTTTATATCTATTTTAGTAATAACCATCTTAATAGCTTCTACACCACTTTTATTCTTAACTACTACTTTATTAGGTAAGTAATCATTACCTAAAGTAATTTCTTCCTCTTTAAGTTCAGTGTTATTAGGATAATTTACTTTACTAACTATAGTAAATTTATTATCTTTATTTATTACACTTCTTTCACTATCATTATTAACATCTTTTAGAAGTGTTTCTAATATATAAGTTTGACTACTATTAGTAGGCCATTCACTTTGGAACTTAAAGCTTTTATTAATACTAGGTGTTACTACATAAACACCTTCATCATTTTTAAGAATTATTTGTTCATGATTATTTTCCTTATTAACTAAACTTACTTTATAATAATTTCCTTTCTTAAATGTAACATCTACATTATAATTATACTTATCTTCATTATTTGTTATTTCCATTTCTCCAATTAAATGATAATTATCTAAAGAATTTACTTTCTTTTCAAATTCTTTTACTACATTCTCATCATTTTTACCACAACCAACTAACATAAATAATGAAAATAATACTACTAAAAACTTTTTCAAAATAACCCTCCTTTAATTATTTACATTAAATTATATTTAATTCTTAACTCTTTATGTATAAAATAAATCAAAATGATTAAACTAATAACATAAGGAGGTACTAAAGTGCAAAGTTTACAAAAAATAGCATTAGCCTTAACAATAATAGGTGCATTAAACTGGGGACTTGTTGGTTTATTTAATTTTAACTTAGTAGAAGCTATATTTGGTGTAGATGCTTTACTTACAAAAGTTATTTATTCTTTCGTAGGTTTAGCTGGTATTATTAACATAGGTCTTTTGCTTACACCTTTTACAAGTAATAATACAAAATAAAAAGTATGAAAAATCAGTTTCATACTTTTTTATTATTTTTATATTTTTTTAACATATTATTTTGTTTTTCGAGTACTTTATATTGTACAAGTATATTGAGCGTTTTATATTATGTCTGCTTTTATTTGTTTGTTACAACTACTTTAATATTTTTTGTTTTACTTGTATAAGTTAATTTTACATCACTACCGGTTACATATACTGGAACAGTATATTGTCCAGGTTCAGTTATATTTGATAAGTCTACATATGCTTTTATATCTGTTATTTCAAGACCTTCTAGTAAACTACCTACACCTTTTACTGAAACTGTAACTTGAGCATCTTCTCTAGATGCACCACTAGCTTTAAATTTCTCATTTAATCCTTCTGTAGTGATAGTTACATTTTCAAAGTCTTTTGAAGTTTCTGCTTCCATTGTAACTGTTATTGTTACACTGGTATCACTTATACTTCTAGTTCCTACTGGTTTATTAATTATTTTTTGATATGTTTTATTTGTACTCAATCCTGTAACATCTATTTCAACTTCTACATAGTTAATATCTGCAAGTACTGTTTCGTCTCCATAAACTGTTACATTAGTTATACTACTTGATATACTACTAATAGCGCTTCCACTTCTTACTTCTCCTACTGGCACTATTTTTAATGGTACTGTTTTACTAGGACTAGTAATTGTAACAGTTGCTGTTACTTCATTTGGAACTATTTCTATACCATTTATTTGTTTACCTTTATCATCATATGCAATTAATTTTACTTCTTTTATTGTATATGTTCCACTTTCAGTTGCATTTATTGAATTCATATCAACTATTGCTTTTACATTTGCTACAGTATCTAGTTTTTCTTTATAACTTTTTATTATTATATCATCTCTATCCAGTAAAACGTTACTTACTACTAATGTTTCAGATAATTTATCAGTATTTATTACATCAATAGATAAACTTCTTACTTCACTAACTTTAGGATATATTACTATAGTAGCCGTACCAGGATCTAGTATATATTTAAGTTTTCTAATTGGATTATTATAAGTTAGATTTACTTTATGTGTTCCTTCAGTTAAATCAGTTAAGTCTAAACTAACTTTATGATCTCCATATTGCTGTGCTAAATAAAGTTCACTCTTTTTACCCATCAATACTATATCTGCCTTTTTAGGTAATCCTTCTATTACATATGCTTCATCATTATATTCAGCATCTACAGGTAAGTTTGACATTGTTATAGCCTTAGTATCTGAGAAACTTAAATATTGTTTTTGTACTAATACAAATACTAGGAATGCAAGTACTAATGAAATATATAAAAGAACATTTGGTTTATTTAGCATCCTATCAATAAATCCAGGTTTTAATGAGAATTTATTTTTTATGTAGTATGCAAGTCTACTTATTGGAACAATAATTATTTTATCAAAGAAATCAATTATACTTTTGAATATTTTTACTAATACATTAGTTTTCTTCTTTTTCATCATTAACCTCACTTTCTTCTTCTAAAGACTCGTCTGCATCAAAGAAAGTCTCTTTTTTAGGTTGAAGACTATTTATTAGCATCATTCTTGCATCTTCAAGTGTTAGATTATAATTAAGTTCTCCATCTATTGCTATACTTACTCTTCCAGTTTCTTCACTTACACATATTGCAACTGCATCACTTACTTCTGCTATTCCTAGAGCTGCTCTGTGTCTTGTTCCAAGTCTTTTGCTTAAAGATGTATTCATACTTGTAGGAAGTACACTTCCTGCACATGTTATTCTATCTCCTTCAATAATAACTGCTCCATCATGAAGTGGATTATTAGGGAAGAATATGCTTATTAATAGTTCACTACTTATATCAGCATATAATTTATTTGCATTTTCTATATACTGCGCTAAGCTGTAGTCTCTTTCTATAATCATTAAAGCACCAATTCTATTTCTTTTCATGTATTCGACTGCTTGCATTATTTCATAAACTACTTTCTCTCTTTCATCTACTGTGAGCACTTTATGTCTTCCTAGAAGTTGAGTTCTACCTATACTTTCAAGTACATTTCTAATTTCAGGTTGAAATAATACTATTATTGCTATTGGTACACTTTCTATTACATATTCAAGAAGCATACCTACTGTATTTAAGTCAAGCCAAGAACTTAAAACTTTTAGTAAGATAATTATAAGTACTCCTTTAAATATAAGAGTTAATTTTACATTGTTTTTTATGTATTTTAGAATATAGTAAAATATAAACCACAGTATTCCTACATCTAATACTTTTTTTAATATATCAATTATTTCGCTTAAAGTCATATAAGCCTCCTTCATACTTTTATATAAATAATTATATAATAAAAAAGATATAATTACTATATCTTTTATTAATATGTACACTTATTTTTACGTTTATAATCCATTATTATCTTCTAAATCTAATTCTTCTATTGGTACTTCAGGTTTTTCTTCTAAATTTAATTCCTCAGTTAAAGGTTCTGTTTCATTACTGCCAAATTCTACTCTGGAACCAATGAAGTTATTATTATTTTCTTCAGTTAATGGTATATCATTTATTTCCATAGTGTTTTCAGAAGGACTACTCTGTTCAGCTATTTCACTAGTTGATTCATTATTAAGACTACTAGAACCTAAAACAGCCTCTCCTCCTACAGATGTTGTTTCTCCAACAACAACGGGTTCTTCTTTATTTTCTTCTATGCTTTCACCTTTAAATTCACTTTTTTGTTTCTTTTTAGAATCGATAATAAATCCTATTAAAGCAAATAATAATACACCAGCAGCTACAAAGAACCAAATATAGTTATCTGCTAAAAAATTCATCACACTATCCATTTTGTTTCCTCCTTTATTATAATTATATTCTATCAAAATATAAATAATATTTCAATACATTTTATTCTTAAGTAAAATATTTATTACTACTCAAGTACTAAATTACCACCAATTGGTTGAATTTGAATAAATGTGTTACCATCATTTACTTTTAATTCCTTACCATCCATATAGTAATATTTAGTTTGACTCTTTCTTGATTCCTTTACCCATTTAATTGGAATACTGTATCCCCCAGATATATAATATCCAGTACCTGAACCAATATTTTCAATAGTTTGACGACCTTTATTCTCTCCATCATTTAGTGTTGTATTTTTAACTTGATATGTAATTATATTTTTAAAATGATATTGTTTCTTAGTAACATAATCTGTATGTGGTTTTCCATTAACACTTCTTAAATAATACTTATTTTCAGAATCATATACATAACTTGAAACAGCACTGTTAGAATATGTAATACTTACATTTGTACATGGTTTAGAGCCTTCTAAACTAGCCATATCTATTTCATCAGCACTATAAGTTAATAAAAGGTTATTATTTCTTTTAAGTCTTTTAGAACCAAGTCCATTATTTAATTTATTAATACTTGTAAATAATGTATGTTCACTAGAAACATTTAAACTCTTATCTCTCCACCCAGTTTTACTATTATCTACTACTATCCTATCTACATTTAAAGCTTTAAAATCACTTTGTGCTTGTGGACTTTGACCGTGATGTACATAGATAGCATCATTTTCTAAAGCATAATCTAAAAAGTAATGTCTAGCACTTCTAATGGATCCTATTCTTTCTGTATTTTGATCCATAAATAAAGCCATGTAACGTGTTATACCACCTTCTACTATTATTTCATACATTAAGTATGCATCTTGTAATCCACTTTGTAGTGGTCTTGCAGTACCAATATTATTTATCATTACTGCATAGGGTCTACTTTCAGTAGATAAGTCTACTATTTTAACTCTCTTTTCTTCTTCAGTAAGATTCTTTCTAGGAACATCTGTATTTTCCTTTTGTTTACCACAACCTACTAATAGAAGTAAACTCATTATTATAATTATTGTCTTTTTCATTTTCACACTTCCTTCACATACTAGTATAAACTATTATTAGATATATTTAAATACTTTTTTATTAGTTTATACATTTTTTTACATTAACTATTAACCCTTTTAAACATTTTTTCTAGTTCATACCTAGAATACTTAATTATAGTTGGTCTTCCATGAGGACAAGTATAAGGAAACTCACAGTTAAATAGTCTTTTTAGAAGTATTTCTTCTTCTAAAGGGCCTATATTTGTATTACCTTTTACACTCATCTTACATGATAAATTAATAGCTAGTTGTTCATTAAATTTTACTCTGTCAAACTTCTTTTCCATACTTATTATTAAGTCAAATATTCTTTTTAAACTTTCTGTTTCAAAGCCCTCTCTTAAGTAAGTAGGATGCGCAGTTACTCTTATAGTATTAACTCCAAATTCATCAAAATCTATTCCTAAGGAATTAATAAATTCTTTGTTTTCTTCTATTATTAAGAATTCATTTTTAGTAAGTTCAATATTTATAGGAAATAAAGTACTTATTTTAGAAACTTCTTTTTCTTTTAAAGCATTTAATAGTTTTTCATAGTTTATTCTTTCATTAGCAGCATGTATATCTATCATATAAACATTTTCTTCGTCAGTTGCAAATAAGTATGTTCCCATTGCTAAGCCAATTGGATGAAGAAGAGACGGAGTTTCTTCTTCTTTAGTAGTTGTTACATTATACCCTTCTGTTTCTTCATTTAATGTAAAATTTAGTTTAGTTTCTTCTACTTTAGGTTTATCATATACTATTAAATCTTCATTTAAAGAGTATTCTTGATCTTCATAACTTTTAATAGTAGCTTCTTCTATTTTAAATATGTTATCTATACCCTTTAATTTATCTCTAATTAAAGGAAATAATAGTTCTTCTAAAGTATCCATTTTACTAAATTTAATATCTTGTTTAGTTGGGTGTATATTAACATCTACTATAGTTGGATCTACATTTATATTTATAACTACTATAGGATATTTATTTTCTGCTAAGTATGTATGATATGCATCTTTAATTACTTTATTTAAGTACTGATTATTTACTACTCTTCCATTTACTAAAGTAATCATATCTTTTTTAGAACTTTTACTTATATTTATGTTAGAAATATATCCATCAATATCATAGTCATCATTTGATCCTTTTATATATTCCATATTTTTACTTACTTGAAAACCATATATTTCATGAATTGTTTTAAGTAGGTCATTACTTCCACTTGTTTTTAACACTTCTTTTTCATCAGATATAAGTTTAAAACTTATTTCTGGGTGTGATAAAGAAAGTTTTTCTATTAAGTTAATTACAGATGACTGCTCAGTATAAAAACTTTTTAAGAATTTAAGTCTAGCAGGAGTATTAAAGAATAGATTATCTACTATTATAGTAGTACCTTTATTCCTAGTAGCCACTTCTTTTTTAAGAAGTTTTCCTCCTTTTATATTAACGAGTGTACTACTAGTGCCATCACTAGTTAGAAGTGTAGTATCACTTACACTTGCTATAGAAGGAAGAGCTTCTCCTCTAAAACCTAAAGTATTAATAAAGAATAAATCATTTTCATTTTTTATTTTACTAGTGGCATGAGGAGTAAAAGCTAAAAGGGCATCACTTTCATCCATTCCTTTACCATTATCTACTACTTTTATTTCTTTTATTCCCGCATCAATTAAAGAAACTGTTATGTTTTTACTACCGGCATCTACTGAGTTTTCAGTTAATTCTTTTACTACACTTGATACTCTTTCTACTACTTCTCCAGCCGCTATTTTATTAGATAGGTTTTCATCCATTACCTTTATAATTCCCATTCTTTACCTCCTAAATTAGTTTGTCTCTTTTTAAGATAATATCTTTATTTATAGAATAAATGTCTAAATTAGAAGTACCTACTACTTTTATAAAACCAAGACCTTCTACTATGATATCTTCATTATTAGTTTTTATATTTACCTTTTCATTTTCTTTTAGTTTGTTATTTCTAATACTTCTCATTTTTTCTAAAGATATCTCATTCTTAAAATAAAATATTAAATTTACTTCATTAGATGTATTATTTTCTATTCTAATTATGTTTCCAAGTATAATCATAAATTCAGGCTTTAAAGTATGTACTTTGGGTTTTATTTCTTTTTTAGGTATTAAACTTTTGTATGTACTAGGTTTTACATAGTTAAGAATGCTTTTATTATCTACAAAACCAGGAGTATCTATTAAAGTAAGTTTATCAGTTAGTTTAACTTTTATTTCTTCCAAGGTAGTATTTAATGTTGTACTAATAGTTAGACTTTTATTTTTACCACTAGTTTCTAGTAAAGAATTAATTAAAGAACTTTTTCCTTGATTAGTATATCCTAATATATATACTTCTCTTTCATTATTTTTTTCTAAAGTTCTCTTTAAATTATCAATATTATAATTATTTGTACTACTTACTACAAAAATATCTTTTACTAAAGTTCTCTCATAAACATAGTTTATTAATTTTTCATCTTTTACACTTTTAGGAAGTAAATCTTTTTTAGTTAGAACTATATATACTTTATTTGTTATTTCTTTAATTGGTTTTAATAATTCTTCACTTACGTTAAGTATATCTAATACATAAATTACACTATTTTTACTACTATTTATTTTTTTTATTAAAGAAGTTCTATCTACTTCTTTATTTATTGTTTTACTTTCTCCATAGTTAATCATTTTAAAACATCTTAAGCAGTAATCATGATTAATATCTAGTACAAAACCTTCTTTTTCTTCATTCTCAGTTTGAAGTATACTTCCGCATCCCAGGCAAATCTTATTCATAGTATTCTCCCTTTTTAAAGATATCTTGTTTATCCATTATTTTAAATAATATTTTTTCTATAAATCTATTAAAAATAGTAAACTTACTATCTTTCTTACTCATTGGATTTACTAATATACTTACCATATTAAGTTTATTAGCACCCAGAATATCTGTTAGAAGTTGATCTCCTACACACGCGACTTTATCTTGAGTTACATTATAAACTTTCATTATTTTTTTGTAGTTCTTTGAAAGTGGTTTTTTACTAGATGCACATGCATCTATTTCTAAACTATTTCTAAAATTATATACTCTTTTTTTATGACTATTACTCATAAGTACTGGAATAAGTCCCATTTCTTTTAATTTATACATTAAAAGTACTGCTTCTTTAGGAGGTAAACTTTCATTAATAGGCGATATTGTATTATCTAAATCAAATATAATTAGTTTTATTCCTTTACTTTTTAATTTCTCATAATCTATTCTATATATACTTTGATAATGCATATCTGGTACAAATTTATCTAGCATAACTTCCTCCTAATAGTTTAATCTTTCATTATATTCAAATTCTTCATCTAGTATTTTAATAGTATCTCCATCTTTTGCACCCATTTTCTTTAGTTCATCATCTACTCCCATGTTTTTTAATTTTTTAGCAAATTTAAGTGCAGCTTCATCACTATTAAATCTTGTTTTCTTTAAAAGTAATTCTAACTTTTCACCACTTAATATATAAGTATGATCATTTTCTTTAGTAATGGTATATGGCTTTTCATTTTTAAATTCATATAGTATATAACTTTCAAACTCTTCTTTTTCATATGTATTTTCTTCTATACTATTTACTAATTCATTTAATTTATATTTTAAATTATTTATTCCATCCATAGTTATAGTACTTGTCTCTATTATTTCAATATCTTTATAAGCACTTTTAAATTTCTTTAAATTCTCTTTAAATGAAGGTAAATCACTCTTATTAGCTATTACTATACTCTTTTTATTATATAGTTTTTCACTATAATTTTTTAATTCTTTCTTTAGAATTTCATATTCTTCTATTACATCTCTTCCTTCAGTTTCTGCCATATCTAAAGTATAAGCAATTACCCTGCATCTACTTGCATGTTTTAAAAATTTATCTCCAAGTCCTACTCCTTCACTTGCTCCTTCAATTATACCTGGTAAATCCGCCACTACAAATGAAGAATTATCTACTTTTACTACTCCTAAATTTGGAGTTAAAGTTGTAAAATGATATTCTGCTATTTTAGGTTTACTTGAACTTATTACACTGATTAAACTACTTTTTCCTACACTTGGAAAACCAACTAGTCCAACATCTGCTAGAAGTTTTAATTCACATTTAATAGTTCTTTCTTCACCTGGAAGACCATATTCACTTGTTCTTGGGGCTTTATTTTTGTTACTTTTGAAAGCAGCATTACCTTTTCCACCTCTTCCACCTTCAGCAACAGTGCATGTTTCTCCTTGCCTTACTAAATCCCCAATTATTAAGTTCGTTTCAGTATCAATAATTGTTGTTCCAACTGGTACTTTTATATATGTGTCTTTTCCATTAGCGCCTGTTTTATTAGCGCCACTTCCATTAGTACCTTTTTCTCCTTTTATTTTCTTTTGATATCTTAAATCTATTAGAGTTTTTAAGCCTTCTTCAGCAATAAAAATGATACTTCCACCTTTACCACCATTTCCACCATCTGGGCCTCCCATTTCTATAAATTTTTCGTGTCTAAAGCTAGAACATCCATCTCCACCTCTTCCACCAATTACATTTAAAGTAGTTTCATCTATAAACATATTTATCAACTCATTTCTATTAAGTATTTTATCATATTTAGTAAGAAAGATAAAGAAGCATAAATAAAAATGCTTCTATAAAAGCAAAAAGAAGAGATAAACTCTTCAATTTGAATCACTTCTACCAAGAGCACAAGCGTGCTCCCGCGGGCAATCAAAAGTAATTTAATTATACCACATTTATTATTAAAATCAATCTTTAATCATGCTTTCTTGTTCTTAATAATTTATTATAAACATTTCTATCTACATTATCTAAGTAACAATTAGCTAATACTTCTATTTTATCAAGTGTTAAACCTGTTACTAATTCTATATCATGAAGAGTTATACCTTTACCATATATTAAAGACATTATACCAAGTGCTTCTTTTTCTCCATATATATCTTTTATTCTTTCATATTCGCTAGTCTTAGTAAGTCTTCTCATATATAATAAACTTTTATTACTTACATTAAATATATTACTATCTTTAACTACATCTCTTTCAAATTTATGTAGTATTTTCTTTATTACTTCTAAATCTTCATTAGACAAAGTTCCTTTTTCTGTAGGATTCATAAAGTCTTCTCCATATTTTATCTTTAATAAAGTTTGCTCTTCTTTACTTAACTTACTAATATATTCTTTAATTAGTTCTAACTCTTGTTTAGTAAATATACTATCTAAACTTTTATAATAAATTTTATCTATTGATTTAGATTTTTTAAGTCCATTTTTAATTTTATAAACTATAGAATGGTCAATTAAGTATTTCTCTTCTCTAGTTAAATCTTTACCACGCACGGTTTCATCTAAGTTAGTACCATATTTCCTTTTAAGTAAATCTTTTTCATTTTCATTAAGTACTTTATTTATAACAGTGCTAATTCTACTTAGAAAATCTTCATTACTCTCACTTTTTTCTTTATATTTACATAAAGTTTCAGATAATGTTTTAGAACGACTATAGTCTATATCAATATTTTTAATTGCTTTTATAACCACTTGTTTTAAAGCAACTTTATTTCCTACTAAAGTTACTTCTTTAGTTAAATCTTCTCCAAATACAGAATATACTTTCTCTTTAGTTTCGTTTCTTGAAAAATTAACTTTTAGTCTTATTATATCTATATCTTCATCTATTAAATCTGTTATTTTAACTTTTTTACTTTGTTTTAAATCTTTTATTTTTCTTTTAATTTTTCTAATTATTCTACCATTTATTTCATCAGTTATTTTAGCATCTACTAAATTAATAGTACTATAGTCTTCTCCATATTTAAGTTTTAATAATTCTCTTTCATACTCTGATAATAATTCTATTGCTTCAAGTACTAAAGATTTATCCTCATTTACTTGATTAAATAAACCTTTATAGTTTTTAATATTAAAAGAATATTCTCTTTTAAAATCACTCTTATTATTTAAAAGTGCTTTATTGATTTTACATAAAGTATAATAGTTCTTTCTTTTTTCAAAATCTGTTAATTCTTCTTTGATTTCCCCATTTACAAAAGAACATTCTTTTCTTAAAGTATTTAACTCTTCTTCGTTTAATTTATTTACTAAACTATATACTTTATCTTTATCATAATCACTAAATATCTCATATAAATTTCTTTTATAAAATTTACTTACCTTTGTTGTTTTAGCTAATTTAAGTTCTTCTTTTAGTAATTTATTTTCTATTCTTGCAAGAGATTTATAATTCCATTTCTTTTCTTCTTCAGTTAAATTTTCTTTAACTTCACAATTTTTAAAAGAATATTCTTTTAAAAATGCTTTTCTTTTTTCTTCTTTTAAAGAATTAACTACTCTAATAACTAAATTCTCGTCATAATCACTAAATACTACAAATAAATTCTGCTTATATAGTCTTTTCTTTATCTCTTTAATAGCAGAAATTACTCTTTCTTGATTATCAAGAACACTATATTTAGAATTTACTCCTAATATACGTATTAATAAATCTTTTATTTGTTTACTAAAAGTATTAACTGCTTTATCAACATCTTCCTTACTTGCATTTTCAAAATATGAATAATATTTTTCTTTTAACATAACTATTCCCCCATAAGTAAAACATATTGTACTATAAATAGTACAATATGTCAACTAATTATAAACTATTTCGTATGGGCTGTCTGGACTTCCTTCCTTTTTTAGACACTAAAAAGAGATAGGGTTATCCTATCTCTTTAAAGCACATGAAAAACTTGAGTTGTTACTAGTTATTAATAGTAACCCCCCCCCCTAGTACTTTATTTTGTACAAGTGGTCTTTTGCTTTTCATGTTCTGTCTCTCCTTTGTTTTATTTTAATTACATTAAAATCATATCATATTTTTAGGTTCTAATCAATAACCTAAAACAACTTTTATTATAAAACTAATAATAGTGCCTATTAATAGAAATGGTCCATAAGGTATCATTTCTTCTTTATTTTTAAATGATAAAGTAAATATTAAGGCCATAGTACTTCCTATAAATAAGGCTATTAATGAGTGATATATTCCTAATGATAAGCCAATTGGAACCATTAGTTTTATATCTCCCCCGCCTAGACATTCTTTTTTAAGTACTTTATCTCCTATTAACTTTATTAGATACATAATAGTGAATAATATAACTCCACTTATTACATAAGTTAAGCATTCTTTAAAAGGTAAGTAATAAAATCTTGTAATAAGAATGATTAATGAAGACACTACTATTACTCTATCACTTATATAAAAGTAATTTAAATCAGTAACAAGGGTTATCATTAAAGCACTTATTAAAGTTAATATAATTATTAAATTATAATTAATTCCAAATAAGATATAACTTCCTAAAAATAAAGTTGCTGTCAATAGTTCTATTAAGAAATAAGTTATACTTATTTTTTCTTTACAATAAGCACATCTACCTTTTAACATAATATAACTTACTAGTGGTATATTCATATACCACTTTAAAGTTTTATTACATTTTGGACAATAACTACTAGGTTTTATTGTACTTATTTTGTTAGGTATTCTATAGCCTATGCAGGCATAGAAACTACCCAAACATGAACCTAGTACAAAAAACATTATTTTTATTAATAAATCCATAATTCCCCCTTATAGAATGCCTTGTCCAATATCGTACATAGGAACAAGTATTGCTACCATCATACCGCCTATTATAACTGCAAGAACAACCATTAGAATTGGCTCTATTAAAGTTTTGAGTGTGTTTGCAAGTGTTCTTTGCTCTCGCTGGTAGTATTCACTTACTTTTTCTAGCATTTCACTTAATTCTCCTGTACTTTCACCAGTTGTAATCATATAGTATGCAAGTGGTGGAACAGCCCAGTTGTTTTTAAATGACAAGCTAATTTTTTCTCCTCTAAGTAAGTTAGATATTGTGTCATACATTATCATTTTATAGAATTCGTTTTTTGTTATTTTACTTAATATATCTATACTATCTGTTAGTAATATATTATTTTTATTTAAAACTGCAAAAGTTTTTGCAAATAAATTCATTTCATTATAAATTATTAATTTTCCAACTACTGGAATATGCATTACTATATACTGAACTATTGTTCTAAATGCTTTAACTCTTTTATATAAGAATGTAAGTGCAATTATTATAAGAATGACTACGCATAAAAGTAATATACCATTATTTTTTAAGAAGGAAGATAAATCAAGAAGTGCTTGTGTAAATGGGTTTAACTCGCTATTAAGAGAAGTATAAACATCTGCAAACTGAGGAACTATGTAAACAAGCATAAATGTTGTAACAGCAATAGTAAATACAAGTATAATTGCTGGATAAGTAAGTGAACCTACCATTTGCTTTTTAGTAACTTCTTTTTCTTCATAATAACTACTCATATCATCAAGTGTACTTTCTAAATCACCTATTAACTCGGCAGCTTTAATCATATTTACTAAAAGAGCTGGAAATACATTTCCTTGTTTTCTTAATGCTTCACTAAAACTTTCTCCCATACTTAGTTCATATACAACGGAGTCATATACTTTCTTATATTTCTTTCTTTTATCTTGCTCTGCTAATATTTTAACTGCATCAGTAAGAGGAATACCGGCTTTTAAATAAGTACTTAACTGAGCGAGCCAGAATACAAGATCTTTATTTTTCATTTTCTTTTCTAGATATTTACTCTCTCCATGTACAAAGTTTATCCACCAGTTAGTTTTAATTTCATAAACTTCATAGCCTTCGTCTAAAAGGTATGAGTGCACATCTAGTTTACTAAGTCCAGCAAAGTAACCAGTAATTAACTTACCTTCACTATTTCTAACTAAATATTTATAAGTTAATTTTTTATCAGTTCTTTCTGCATCTTTACCAAATTTATCTATTAGAAGAACTTCAAGTTCTCTTTCTTTTTTATTCCTATAATGTTTAACTATTGTTAAATTATTAAACTTATCTTTAAAATAGTCTCCTACAGTACTTGGAGTATGTTTAAAAAAGTATGCAATTCTTTCATTAAACATTTTAATCTTTTTAGCAATTAAATCAAAGAAATCACTAAATGAATTAAATATAAATAATGGGAATTCATAAAATAAAATCTTACCTACTCTGTAAACTCCTTTATAAAAGGCTTTTAATAAGTAATATAGTTCTCTAAATATAAATTTTAAAATATGATTATATACTATATTGCCAAGCCAAATAGTAAACTTACCTATGTGTTCTAAAACAAATATTATAGCGTATATTACATAAGAAAATATATTAATTAAATTAGTTATTATATAGTCAAATACTTTAAAAATACCTATACCCATATACTTTAAAGTTGTAACTAGTTCTTTAAATAATTTTTTTAAACCTTTAAATAGAAAACTGCCTATAGAGGAAATAGTTCTTTTAATGTTGAAACTAACTTTTATTTTTTTCACTTCTATTCCTCCTCTTATTATTCCTATAATTAAGTATATCATATCTTTCACCTAAATAAAAGCCTTTTTTGATTGATTTTACAAGAGTACTATGATAGAATAAAGAACTATTAATGGAGTGATTTAAGTGAGTGATTTTAGATTTGGCATTATATTTAAAAATAAACCTATGAATAAAAATAAAAACATAATTGCCTATAATATAGATAATATATTCTTTGCTAAGGATGGTTTAATTTTAAATGGTAAATTTAAAGGAAAATCTTTAGGAGAAATTAAAGAAGATGTTTTTCCTCTTGAAGTGAATGAACTACCTCCAGTTACCAAAGAATTTGCTTTTACTACCAATAAAAAACTAAAAAGTTTAGATTTATCTAGTGAAGAAGTAAGCGACTTAGTAGATATATGTTATAGCTACAGCGTTAAACCACTTTTAGCAGATCTTTCTAAAGGAAATATTTATTTAAGTAATATCTACCCTGTTTTAAATAGAGAACTTGATATAATTGTTAAAGAATATTTTAGCAATTTAATTAATAAAGCCCTTAAGGAATGTGAGCCGGTTAAAGAAGAAAAAGAAGAAGGAGAAAATGTACTAAGTATAATTAATGAATTAAAAGAGATTATAAAAGGACAAGATGAAGCCATTGAAAGTGTAGTTACAAATGTACTAATAAATTTAAAAACTGCTAAAGAAAATGTAAATATACAAAAAAACACTATTTTAATTGATGGTTCAACAGGTACAGGTAAAACTCTTTTGGTAACTGAACTTGCTAAAATTCTTAACTCTCCAGTCATAATTAAAAATTCAACAAATTATAGTACAGTTGGATATGTTGGAGATGATTTAAAAAGTATTTTAACTGACTTATTAAGGACTGCAAATAGTGATATTTCAAAAGCTGAAAATGGTATTGTTTGTTTAGATGAAATAGATAAACTTGGAGATACATCTTTAGAAATAAGAAGAGGTATTCAGCAAGAACTTTTATCTTATTTAAGTGGTACTACTGTAGAAGTAACATTAAATAAAAAAACTTATATGTTTGATACTTCTAATTTAACATTTATATTTATGGGTGCTTTTACTAATATGAAAGAAAATAAAAATAAATCTATTGGTTTTGACTCTAAAGAGAATATTAGAGAAACAACAACTGATTATGTAAAAGCAGGAATGTTAAGAGAATTCATGGGAAGAATTAATGTTATTACTAAAACAAACGATTTAAAAATAGAAGACATAAAAAATATTTTAATTAATAGTAAAATAAGCCCACTTAAGGAATTAATATTAATTGGTAAACTTTATAGCGTAGAAATTACTTTCACAGAAGGTTTTATTAAAAAAGCATCATTTGATGCATTAAAAGAAAATATAGGTGCGAGAGGAATTCACAGGGTTATTAATAAAGTTAAAAATAAACTTCTTTTACCTATTATGACTGGAAGTTTAAGTGAAGTTTTATTAACAGAAGACATTTTGGAAGATGAATATGAATTAGATGTAAATAAAAGAACTTTAAAACAAAATTAATTTTTGTATAAAAGTTCTTTTAATTTTTTATTTTTATTTTTTATATAGAATTCTCTATCAACTAGTAATTTTATTATTTCTTTAAAAGATTTTAATTCTTTAAACTCTATCTTTTCATAGTTAACTTGCTTAATACTTTTTTTCTTATAATCAGTAAGTGTAAGTACTTCCATACCTATCATTATACCTATTAAAACATAGTTAAAAGGCACTTTTATATTTAGAAGAGTATTTCTTAAACCAACACTTAAATATTTTTCATAAAGAGGTAAACATAAATATAAATACATTAAAACAATATTTATATCAAGTATAGTAGTTTTTACTTTACCTATTTTACTAGTCTGAATATTTTTGTTATCAGTAAATGCTAAAGTATTTAACATAAATATAGTAAATTCAAGTATTATGACTACTATCATAGATCTATAATAATATGTTAAAATCCCAAGTAATACAAAAGCAAATAACTTATCACTTACTGCATCAAGTATTGAACCAAAAAATGTTTCTACTTTTAGTTTTCTTGATAGTTTTCCATCTATTAAATCTGTTAAAAATAAGAAAGGTATGAAATAACAAAAAGAATTAATACCACTTTTAAAATAGACTATTGGCATTAGTATTGAAGCAATAAGTCTTAAAAGTGTAATTAAATTAACAATAACAAATTTTATATAATAATTTTTCTTCATACCTAAATTATAACACATAAATAATTTATTTCAAAGTTAATTTATAGTCGTAATTTTTTCTTTTTAAATAGTATTTCATTTTCTTTAAGCCTTCTTTAATAAGATGTGAAACAAACTGTCTAGAAACATTATATTTACTGGCTATTTCTCCTTGTGATTTTTCATCTATAAAGTACATTTTAATTGCATCCTTCATTCTTTCATCATTTAAGCTATTAATTGCATCATTAATAACAGTACCTAGTTCATTTTGAGTAATTTCTTCTTCTATATTTACATCTGCCTTCAAATAGTCCATTCTCTCTTCTTCTCTATCCTCAAATTCTTTTTCATTTAAAGATACTAAATTGTTTGTTTTATAATTATTTCTAAAGTAATTATTTATTTCAGTGTCAATACATTTAATAGCAAATGTAGAAAATAATGTATTTCTTTCTAAATCAAAGTTTTCTACTGCCTTCATTAGCGCAACTGATGCAGCCTGAAAAATATCTTCTATGTCATTACCTTGATAATTCTTAAGTCTTTTACCCATTACAAAAGTAACTAATCTTAAATTATGACAAATAAATTTTTCTTTTGCTTTTTCGTTTCCGTTTTTAATTTCTTTTAAAAGTCTTAAATTTTCTTCACCGGAAAGACTTTCAGGTAATTTGATTACATTTATAAAGTTCATTTTCCCTTCACCAATTAAATATTATATATAAATATTTTTAAAAGTCAATTATTTAAAAGAGTTATAAACTTTACCATTTTCTAAAGTATACCCTTTTAAAGATGCAAGTTCACTGACAGTTGTAACTTTATACCCCATTTTTTTTAGAATAGGAAGTACTCTTTTAACTGCCTCAAGAGTAGTTTCATGTATGTCATGCATAAGAACTATATCTCCATCTTTAATGTTATTTATTATATATGAATATATCCTATCATCATCTTTATAAAGCCAGTCTTTAGTATCTAAACTCCAAAGTATTATTGGCATGTTTATGTCACTTTTTACTTCTTCATTTAAATTACCATATGGTGGCCTTATAAATTTTATATTTGACCCTGTTATTTCATTATAAATAATATTAGTTGAATTAATTTCGCTTAGTACACTCTTCTTTGATAAATTATTTAAGTTTTTATGGCTATATGTATGAGAGCCTACTTCCATACCTTTATCTGTAAGTTCTTTTATAATGTTTTGACTATATTTCATTCTATTACCAAGTTCAAAAAATGTACCTTTAGCATCATTTTCTAGAAGAGCATCTACTACATCTATTGTATATTTACTAGGTCCATCATCAAAGGTAAAAGCAACTACTTTATCATATTTAACATTTATTACTTCTTTATAATTTTTACCTTTAAGAGTAACATACACTTCATATGGAACATCTTTAAAAATATGGTTGTCATAGTATATATTAATTCTATTTTCATTTATTTCTAAACTCATGTTTTTATAGTTATTACTTTCTATAACTTCGTATATTTTCTTGGAATATTTATTTTGAAACTTTTCAAGAATAATATTTCCAATTATATTTAAATCAATTATTCTATTATTATTTATTATTTCAAGTGATTTAATACTTATATTAAAATTCTTATATGAAACTTTATCATCTTCTGTAACCTTAAAAAATATATTTAAAACATCATTATTTGTATTAAGTTTATATTCTAAAGTAACTTTTGAATTTAAAGAAGTAATATATTCCTTTATTTTATTATCAAGCACTTTATAATTAAAATATGGATATTCTATGCTATTAAAAGTTTTAATCTTATAATCATTTAAATCTATTTTCTTAAAATTAATTTTATAAAATAATACATTTATTAAAATGATAATAAAAATTAATAAAGTAAACTTAATCTTATTTTTCATAAAACCCCTTAATAAAAAAACCTATTTTGCTTTAGGTTTTTTAGTTTTCTTTTCTTTTTTTAGTAAATCTCTAATTTCTTCTAGTACTAGTAGTTCTTCGCTTTTTATTTTTACTTCCTCTTTCTTTTCTTCTTTTTTCTTAAACCTATTAATAAATTTTATGCAAATAAATATGCAAAATGCAATTATTAAAAAGTCAACTATGTTTTGGATTAGTGCTCCATAGTTAATTTCTGCATTCTTAAAAGTAATTTTAAGTGATGAAAAATCATGCCCACCTATAATAATACCAATTATTGGCATCATTAAGTCATTTACAACACTTGAAACTATTTTTGAAAAGGCTGATCCTATAATTACACCAACAGCCATATCAATTACATTACCTTTACTAATAAATTCTTTAAATTCTTTTATAAACTTCTTCATTATTCACACACATATCCTTCTTTTACACCATTTTTTAATTCATCCATATTATAACCTGATAGATTTTCTATCTTTTCATTATCAAATATCTTAACTACTTTATATTCTTTATCATTTATCCAAGATGAATTACATTCTTTTAGTCCAATTTTTGGGTGGTTAGAACAATCATACCATTTATCATATCTCTCTTTATTTTCAGAAGTTTGATTTTCTTTGTAACTATATAAACGAATTTCTGTATAACTAGTTACTTTACTTCCATCATTATCAAAGTCATAAATAATATAGTCGCTAATAGTGTTATATTCTCCTTCTGTTATTTTTTTACATATTAAAGGGTTCGTATAATCTTTTTTATCAACTATAGTAGTTTCATTAGTTTCATTTTCATTTTCTTTAACAGGAGTTTTCTCACATCCAACTAAAAGTATTAAAGATAAAAGTATAATAAATGTCTTTTTCATTTTTTCATTTCACCTCCTCCTTTACCTCTAATTAGATTTTACAACATGGTTTATTCCTTGTCAAACTAAAAAAGCCTTAAAAGGCTTCTTTAGTTTGTGAAATTATACTCGTAAGTTTTTTCAAATAATAATGATATATTATCTTTTGGTATTTTAAAAACAATATTTTTGTTTTTTTGTATTCCCATTTCACTTCCGCTTCTTGATACTCTTCCACATATAAATATGTTTAAATTATCATTTTTAATCAAATTAATAAATGTATCAAGATTTATAAGCTCATAGAATGCAATTTTATAATACCTGAAATGTAAATCATTATCAATTTTCTTTTTGCTAGCATGGACAATGCAAAGATTAGTTAATTTCACTTTTATTCTTTCTTTTAAATTGTCTATGTCAATATAAGCTTCACTTTCAATAAGATTTTTTTCTAAATCATATACTGATAAAAATATTTTGCTTTCGTCAGTTTTGACGTCAAGTTTAAAATAATTATCATTGATTTTAGTCATTTTCTTACAATAAAGTGGGCCTTGAAGTTGATATCTTTCAGCAAAATCTACATCTTTTTTTCCATATTTTAGTAGAAGTCTATTCATCTCATATTCGTTTTTTCCATCAAAGGCATATGAAAATAGACTGATAGGATATCTACTAAATCTACTAGTACATTTAATTTCAACATCTTTATAATCAGGAAGAAATTTGCTATCAGCTGTTTTCCCAATTAAATTTTCAAATGTTAAACCAATTGAATTAGTATTATTGTTAACTCCCTTAACATAACCTTTACTAGCAATTTTTAAAAACCTATGTAATAATTCATTGTTTTCTTTTCTCATAAAACATTATCATTTTATGACCAACAGTGTTGCCCTAGTCGGGTAATACATATAGTAACATCTTTTAAAAATAAAATCTAGTGTTTTTATTAAAAAACATAAAAGAGTTTAATAAAAATATATAATTTATAAAAATAAATTATAAAATTTGATAAAAAGACTTGATTTTTGAATTTATTTATTGTATTATTAAGAAGTCGATGGACCCTTAGCTCAGTTGGTTAGAGCATCCGGCTCATAACCGGGCGGTCGTAGGTTCGAGTCCTACAGGGTCCACCACTTAATGCACGCGTGGCGAAATTGGCAGACGCACTAGACTTAGGATCTAGCGGAGAAATCCATGGGGGTTCAAGTCCCTTCGCGTGCACCAAGTAGTGAACCCAAAAGCCCTAAGGGGCTTTTTTTACGCCCGGTTATTATTAAGAAGAACTCTTTATAAAAGTAGATATCTATATTAACATTAATTTAACTAAAACCAACTGAGCTAAGATAAAAATAAATTCAAAAAGAAAGGGCTTACCTTAAAAAGTAAGTCCTTTTTAATAAAAAAAGATAAACAAAACTATTTATCTTCTAATCTACATAATAAATCAATCTTAAACATTTCCTTCTCTGCATTTGCTTTAGATATCATAATACCCTTATAAGCAGTTAATTCTGACTTATGTCCATCCATTAAAATATCTTTAGGCTCAAGACCAGTTAACATAACAGTATTTTGATCTTTATAAACTGTATAGCTTAATTTAACTTTACCATAAACCTTTACAAATAAACTATCCGTAGGAAGTTGAAGCTCATAACTTTCTGTTTGTTCATGTTTATTTATACTAACAAGTTCTCCTAAAAATTCACCTTTTCTTAAACTTGGATAAAAATCAAACATAAGTTTCTTATAAGCCATCATATTGTACTTTTTAAGACTTCTTTCTAATTTTTTAAAATTATTTTCATCTAAATAATCTAATAAATATCTACCTTTCATAAATATCTAACCCCCATTACTGATTAAAATTATACCATATTAAATACAAATTGTCAACCATTTTGTACTTTTTTAATTACATTTAATTATTTACTTTAACATCATACTTAGATTTTTCTATATTAATTAAGCCATTAATCTCTATAATTCTTTTCTTAATACCTTTTATCTCTTCAGGATTATTAGTCCTTTTTAAACTTAAATTAAGTAGTTTCTTCTCTCTAACTAACTTACTAATATTCTTATCAATTTCTCTATTATCCATACTACCACCAAAATAAAAAGTATAGAAAGAATTAAATAACTTTCTAACTCTTAACTTTTAATATTTTATCACACTTATTCCCACTATTCAATAGCGTCCATTATAGATGGAACAATTTGTCCTTTTCTGCTAACTATATTCTTTAAGTATATTCCCTCTTCTACCTTCTTAGAATGAAAAGCTTTCCTTATTATTTCTTCACTAGTTTTGTCATAGAAAATATAACTACCATTCTTTATAATATCAGTTACTACAAATATGAAATTATTTACATTCATTTGGTTTTTAATAGTTTCCATTTCACTTAAATAATCATCAACATTCTTTAGAATTTCATCTATATCTAAAGTAAATGCTTGGCTAATAATTAGTTCTATATCCCCGGACTTAAATGTTTTACTATCCATTAAAAGTACTTCCCTGTAGTTCATCCCCTCTAAACTTGTTCCTGCTTTAAACATTTCGAGTCCAAATTTTTCTATATTTAACTTACATATTTTATTAAGTTCTTTTATGGCGATTTTATCCATATTTGTTGTAGTAGGACTTTTAAGAAGTAAAGTATCAGATATAATACCAGCAATCATAAGTCCAGCCATAGTTTTATCTATTTTAACATTCTTTTCTTTATACATATTATAAATTATTGTATTAGTACTACCTACAATCATATTTCTAAAGTTAATAGGTTCTTTTGTAGTAATAGACCCTAGTTTGTGATGATCTACTATTTCAACTATTTCAGCTTCTTCAAGACCAATCGCACTTTGTTCTATTTCATTATGATCAACTAACACTACTTTTCTTTTATTAGAAGAACTAATTTCACTTTTTCTAAGTAAACCTTTACATATCCCATTTTTATCAATAACTGGATAGTTATCTATTTGTAAATTCTTACTCCACTCCTTAAAATCATCATAATAATCTTTCTCATGAAGTATATACTCTGCATCCTTATCTATAATTTTCTTTATATAATTACTATTTAATATAACTCTTGAAGTCTCAAAAGTATTCATATTAGTCTTAATAATATTTACTTTATTCTTTTTAGCTTCTTTAATATGTTCTTTTTTAGGAAGATTTCCTCCTACTATAATTATTAACTTAACTTTTGATTTAATAGCTAAATCAATAATATAATGTCTATCCCCCACTATTAAAATATCTTCGTTAGTAAGTTCTTTTTGACTTGCAAATGTTTCATGTGCAAAAGCAGCAGCAGAAACCACACCTTTTATTTCATCATCTACTTTAACAACCTTTTCACCCTTTAATGTTTTTAAAATATTTTCATAACTTGTATAAAGAGTAGTTTCAATTAAACCTAAACTTTTATTTAAAATATCTTTAGAAGTAATAATATTTATAAATTTTTTATTATCATCCACGATTGGTACACCTGTTGTATTTCTACTTAACATATAGTTATAAGTATCTTCAACTGAATCATTTTGATTAATAAAATATCCATGCCTATAATCTATATCTTTTATCCTAAGTTTAGTATCATTTAAGTATTTAGGTTCATTTACTTTAAAATAATTAAGTACATACTTAGTTTCTTTATTTATATTACCAAGAGTTCTCTCTTCTGCATTATATCCTTCTTTTCTTTTTAAATTAGCTAAAGTAATTGCCGCGCAGATAGAGTCAGTATCTGGGTTAACATGACCAAACACATATAATTTTTGCATAACATCAATCCTTTCAAAATTACCTAATTATTATATAACTAAAATTAAATTTTATCAATCAAAAAAACTTTATCACTAGGATAAAATTTTACTCTTTAATTTCAAAATAATTACCACTATCTAAATAAAGTATTCCTTTATTAGTACCAAGTTGTTCTTTTATTTTATTATAGTTATTTAAATTTTTAGCTTTAGTTAAAGTTATATATACAGTATTTTCATCATTCATATAAAGAATAAATCTTTCTTTATCATAATTATTAGGAGAATATTCTATCTCACTTATTTTATTTATAATATCTTTATCAAGTAGTTCAAACTTGCTTATAAGTTTATTAAGTACATCCTCTTGTACATAATTTATAAGTATTGGAGCATAAACAGATAAATCACTTAATCTAACATTCCCGTCAAGTACATATTCATCTGTACTTCTTATTTTAAAAAGTACTTTATATTCAGCTACATCTATAACTAATTTAGAATTTAATTTTTTACTTACTTTAACACTTTTAATTAAAGGAATACTTTCTGTACATTTCTTTATCTTACTTTTAGTAGTCCTAATAAAAGATGGATAATCTTCTAAAGAGCATTTTTCCATTATCTCTTCATCTGTTACATAACTATTTCCCTTTATAACAATATTTTTAATAGGTATTTTACTAGTAAAAATAATTAAAAAAACTAAACAAAGTAAAATAATAAGAAATCTAAAAAACTTTTTTAAATTTAATTTTCTTCTTCTTACTTGCTTAGCCATAATATACTCCTATTCTTATAAAATTATATTACTTTTTTTCTATTTCTTCAACTATAATAGTACTAGATTTTAACTTTTTTTCTTTTTTCAAATTATTAATTATTTCTTTTTCATTTTTAAATACATATTCTATAGCCTTATTTAAATTATTTTTATTTAAGTCCTTCTCTTCTAGCAAATAGGCAAGTTTTCTTTCCTTTAAATCAAGTGCATTATAATATTGATGGTTATTTGCAACATAAGGACTTGGTACTAAAATAGATGGTAAATTTAAACTTAATATCTCACTTATAGTAGAAGCACCTGCCCTTGATATAATTAAATCTGTACTTTTCATTAAAGAACTTAAATCATTATAATAAGGGATTATCTTAACACATTTATCTACTTTTAAATCTTTATACTTATCGTAACTAGAATTACCAGTTATAAATAAAATTTCATATGTTTCACTCTTAAAATCAAGTAAAAAATCTTTTATTTTAGAGTTAACTGATTCACTTCCAAGACTTCCCATTACAATTAAAATTAATTTTTTATTTTTAGATAGTCCTAACTTAGTCTTATCGTGCTTTACACTATTAATTGCTTTTTCACCACATGGATTACCTGAAAAGATAACTTTATTACTAAAAGAACTTTCACTTTCTTTAAAAGAAACAAATGTTTCATCTACTATTTTAGACAATATTTTATTAGTTTTTCCAGGAACTTTATTTTGTTCATGAACAGCACACCTTATTTTATATTTATGTGCAGCCATAAGTACAGGAAAAGTTACATATCCTCCAAAACCAATTACATAATCAGGTTTAAATTCTTTCATTATTTTCTTACATTTATTATAAGAAGATATTATACACTTGACATTCTTAATATTTCTTTTCATATTAGTTTTAGAAAGCCCATATATTTCTAAGCCAACGTAGTTAATACCTTTTTCAGGTACTAGTTTACTTTCCATTCTATTTTTAGTGCCAATATAAAGAACTTCATTATCCTTATTTTCTAATATTTTTTCAACAACACTTAAAGCTGGATATATGTGTCCTCCAGTTCCACCTGCAGTTACTATTACTTTCATTAATATTCCTCCATTTAATTATATGTATTTATTTTACCACATATTTAATATAATTTCTCTTTAAGTTGTAAACCTATTGTAAATATCTTTTTTGAAATTTAAATGATATAATAACGTAAATGAGGTGCATTATGATTTTAAATATTATTAGAACTATCGGAGAACACTATAACGAATGGAAAAACGTTTATTATATTATTGGTAGTATTCTTACTATCATGTGGTTTTACAAAAAAGGATATTACATCATAGGTTTATTTTTTACAAGAAAATTTAAACCTGCTAAAAATAAACACAAGTATGCAATTTTAATTGCAGCTAGAAATGAAAAAAATGTTATAGGTAATTTACTTGATAGTATAAATAAACAAGATTATGACATGAGTCTAGTAACAACATTCGTAGTTGCTGATAATTGTACAGATAACACAGCAGAAATAGCAAGAAACCACGGTGCAGTTTGCTACGAAAGATTTGATAATGATCATAGAACTAAAGGTTATGCTCTTGAATTCTTACTCGATAAAATTGAGGAAGATTATGGAAGAATGAATTTTGAAGGATATTTTATATTTGATGCAGATAATTTACTTAATACCGATTATATATCTAGAATGAATGACTCTTTTGATGAAGGATGTAAAATTATAACTTCATATAGAAACACAAAAAACTTTGATGAAAACTGGATAGCGTCTACTTATGCTCTTCACTGGATAAGAAGTATAAGAGCAAACCACCGAGCAAGAAGTGTTTTAAGACTTGCTACTAATATCCAAGGAACAGGTTTCTTATTCACAAATGAAATAGTTAAAAATGGATGGCACTATACATCTCTTACTGAAGACCGTGCTTTAACAGCAGACGCAGTTGCCCAGGGATATCAAATTACATATAATGATAAAGCAATGTTTTACGACGAACAACCAACAAGTTTAAAAGTTGCTTTAAGACAGCGTACTAGATGGAGTAAAGGTCATTTACAAGCATTTGTAGAAAGTGGTCCTTACCTATTTATAAATATATTCCTAGGTAAATGGTATGTTAGAACTAAATGGGGAGAAAATTCAGTTAACAAGAAAAAAACAAGTAAAACATTTAAAGAATTTACTTTAAATATAATAGAAAATATAAGACATAGATTTGCTTCATATGATACTCTTATGCAGTTAACTCCTTTTAGTGTATTTAATCTTGCTAGATGGATAATAGTAATATGGTTTATGAAATCATGTTATATGTATAATACTGGAATAGATATGAATTTCTTTGAAGGTGGAACTTATTTAGCAAAAGGTTTAAGAAAACTTTTTGAAATAGAAATAGTTAAAAATGCAGGAATGAATGCATTCTTATTAGGATTACTTCTTAACTTATGGACTAGAATATTATTTAGAATTGGTGACTATTTTGAAAGAATGTGGGTAGCAGTTTACTTATTCATAGTAGAACACAAAAACATAAAGCCTATGCCTCTATATAAAAAGGCACTTTATACTCTTACTTGGCCAACATTTGATATTATAGGTAGATGGACAACATACGTTGCTTTATTTATGAAAGTTGAATGGAAACCTATTCCTCATGAAAGTAAAATTACTATTGATGATATTAAAGGAGTTAAATAACTTCTTTTTTGTCACTTAGTAGTCACAATAAAGTGATATAATATTGTTTAATTAATTACTATTTGCTATAATAGTAATCGCAAAGAAGGAAGTGAAGCAAAATGAAGTTAGTACTTGAGTATTTAGAAGAAACAACTAGTAAATTTAGTGAAAAAATAGCCATAATAGAAGAAGAAAATAAAGTGACATATAAAGAACTACTTGAAAGTTCTAAAATAATTGGAAGTAACTTAATAGATAAAGCATCTTTAAATGAACCAGTAATAGTATTTATGGATAAAGGTATAACTACCCTAGAATTATTTTTTGGGATTTTATATTCAGGAGCATGTTATAGCCTAATTAATCCGGATTTTCCAGAAGCAAGAGTTAAAACTATAAAGGGTGTTCTTGAAAGTAAAATAGTTATTACTAATAAAGAAAACTTTGAAAAAGCAAAAAATATATTTACAGATTTAAATATCTATTTAGTAGAAGATTTAATAACTGGAAAAATAAATGAAGAAGAATTAAACAAAATTAGAGAAAATAAGTTAGATATAGATCCAGTATATATTAATTTTACTTCAGGATCAACTGGAGTTCCTAAAGGAGTTGCTATTGCAAGCAGAAGTATAATTGATTTTATAGATGAATTCACAAAAGAATTTAATATAAATGAAAATGATATAATAGCAAATCAAGCACCTTTTGATTTTGATGTTTCAGTAAAAGATATATTTTCATCAATTAAAACCGGAAGTACTCTACTAATAATTCCTAAAAAGTACTTCTCTTCTCCAGCAAAATTACTTGATTATATAACAGATAATAAAGCAACAACCCTAATATGGGCAGTAAGCGCTTTATGTTTAATCACTACATTCCACGCTCTTGATTATAAGGTACCTGAAAGTGTTAACAAAATAATCTACAGTGGAGAAGTAATGCCAATTAAACATTTAAACATATGGATGGAAAAATTACCAAAAGCAGAGATCATTAATGTATATGGTCCTACTGAAATAACATGTAATTGTACATTTCATAAAATAAATAGAAATAGAGACTACTCAAATGGTGTTCCAATTGGTAAACCATTTAAAAATGAAAAAGTATTTCTATTAAATGATAAAGATGAATTAATAATTGATAAAAACATTCCAGGAGAAATATGTGTAAGTGGAACATGTGTTGGACTAGGATATTATAATAACAAAGAAGTAACAGATAAACATTTCATGCAAAATCCGCTTAATAAAAGTTACATAGAAATAATATATAAAACAGGAGATTTAGCGGTATATAATGAATATAACGAATTAGTATTTAAAGGTAGAAAAGATTTTCAAATTAAATATATGGGTCATAGAATAGAACTAGAAGAAATAGATAGAGAAATACTAAAAATAGATGGCATTAAAAGAGTTGTAACACTATTTAATGAAGAAAAACATAAGCTATGGGCATTTTATGTAGGAGATGTTACTAAAGAAGAAATAATTGAAAAACTTAAAAAAGATGTTCCAGAGTATATGATTCCTTCTATGTATAAACAAATGGATGAATTTATATTAAATAAAAATGGTAAAATAGATAGAAATATTTTAAAAGATATTATGGAGGGCAAGGATGGACTTTAATGATATTATAAAGAGCTATGATACTCCCCTATTTATATATGACTGTGATAAAATAAATAAAAGAATATCATATTTAAGAAATATTTTATGTGCTGACATATGTTATGCAATAAAAGCAAATACGTTTGTAATAAAAGAGATAAAAGATAACATTGATAGAATGGAAATATGTTCTTTTGGAGAATACAAAATATGTAAAGAAAATATGTGTCCAAGTAATAAAATGGTTATAAGTGGAGTTAATAAAAACTATGAAGAAATAAATTATATTATAGAAAACGAAGAAAATATATTAAGGTACACTATTGAAAGTATAAATCAGTTTAAACTACTTCTTGATTTATCTAGTAAGTACAAAAGAAAAATAAACATAATGCCAAGAATAACAAGTGGTAATCAGTTCGGAATAACTTATGAAGAACTAGAATATATAATAGAAAATAAAAATGAATTTATGTTTTTAAGTGGTATTGAATACTTTAGTGGAACACAAAAATCTAGTTTAAAAAGAATAGAAAAAGAACTTACAAGTATAAATGAACACATAAAAGAAATAGAAAATAAATATAAAATTACTATTAATGAGATAGAATATGGTCCAGGACTTAAAGTAAACTATTTTATAGATGAAGAATTTGATGAAGAAGAATATTTAAAAGAAATCAGTTTATTAATTAAAAATAATTTAAGTAATAAAAAAGTAATACTTGAAATAGGAAGAAGTATAGTTGCTAGTTCTGGATATTATCTAACTAAAGTAGCTGACTTAAAAGAAAATAAAACAGGTAAATATGCTATTTTAGATGGTGGAATTAACCATTTAGTATACTATGGTGGTTCTATGGGAATGAGAATTCCTGAGTATGAAGTACTAAATAAAAACAAAGAAGAAGATATAGTTAATCTATTTGGTTCACTGTGTACGATTAACGACTGTATACTAAAATGTGCAAAAACACCTAAACTAGAAATAAATGATACATTTATATTTAAAAATGTAGGAGCATATTCAGTAACAGAAGGTATTAACCTATTTTTAAGTAGAGATATGCCTAAAGTACTACTTATAAGTAATAACAAAGAAATATTAGTAAGGGATAAATTTAATACATATAAATTAAATTGTCCAAATTATGGAGGTAAATAATGGAAAAGTTATTAGAAATATTAGAAAATATAAAACCAGGAGTAGATTATGAAAATATTGATACTTTAATAGATGATCACTATTTAGACTCATTATCTATATTATCACTAATCGCAGAAATAGAAGAAGAGTTTGACTTAATAGTTCCAACTGTAGAAATTATACCCGCTAACTTTAATTCTGTAAAAAGTATGATGGCTTTAATAAATAAACTATCCGAGGAAGATTAAGATGCAATATAGTGATTTAACTTATCTTCTTCTTTTTTTGCCATTAGTAATTATTATCTACTCTATAACTCCAAAGAAATTAAGGTGGCTTACCCTGCTACTTGCTAGTTATATATTCTTTTATAGCATAAGTAAATATCTAATTATCTATATGTTAGGAACTACTTTAATAATTTATATAATATCAATTATATTAGATAAATTAAAAATAAAAGAAAAGATTTTATTAGAAGGACTAGAAAAAGAAGAAAGAAAATTAATTAAGAAGAAATATGCTAAAAAAAGAAAAATAGTTTTAATACTTGGAATACTTTTAGTTTTGCTTCCTCTTACATTAACTAAATATCTAGGTTTTATATCAGAAAGTATTAAAGACATAACAAGTATTAATTTAAATCTAACTAATCTAATCGCACCTATAGGAATAAGTTTTTACTCATTAGAAGCAATTAGCTATTTAGTAGACATCTATAGAGAGAAAATAGAAGTAAATAAAAATTTCTTTAAATTATCTTTGTATTTAACATTCTTTCCTAAACTAATGGAAGGACCTATTACTAGGTATGAAGAGGTATCTTCTTCTTTATATGAGGGGAATATAATAACTTATAAAAATTTAACATTTGGACTTCAAAGAATTATATATGGGCTTATAAAGAAAATAGTTATAGTATCAAGAGTACATTTAACAGTAGAGGCAATATTTAAAAATTATACTAGTTATAACGGAAGTGTTCTTTTAATAGGAATAGTGCTTTATATAATAGAACTTTATATGGACTTTTCAGGTGTAATGGATATAGTTATAGGTACAAGTGAAATATTTGGAATAAAACTTCCAGAAAACTTTAAAAGACCATTCTTTTCAAGAAGTATAAGTGACTTCTGGTCAAGGTGGCATGTTACTTTAGGAGCGTTTTTTAAAGACTACATATTCTACCCTGTTTCACTTTCTAAGTTTTCAAGAAACATCACACTTAAAACAAGAAAAACATTAGGTAATCACTTTGGGCCATTAATTGCTGGATCGATTGCCCTACTGCTTGTATGGCTAGCAAATGGCTTATGGCATGGTGCAGGATACCACTATATACTATTTGGACTATATCACTTTACATTTATACTTCTAGGTAATATATTTAGTCCATTAATAAATAAATTCTATGAAAAAACAAAAATAAATAAAGATAACTTTATTATAAAAGTTTTATGTATATTAAGAACTACTATAATAGTAATATTTGGAGAAATATTCTTTAAAGCACCAAGCGTTAAAAGTGCACTTTATATAATTAAAAATATATTTACTAACTTTAATTTAGATTTTATTAAAAATCATACATTATTAAAATTAGGACTAGATAATCAAGATATATTCATAATTATATTTACACTTATAATAGTATTTATAGTAGGAATATTTAATGAAAAAAATATAAGTATTAGAGAAAAAGTATCTAAGAAACCATTGGTAATAAGATGGATAATATATTACTCATTGATATTCTATTTACTTATATTCGGAGCATATCTAGGACCATACGTACCAGTAGATCCAATGTATGCATCATTTTAGGAGGTAAGGATGAAAAATTATATAAAAAGTATAATATTTATAATAATCTTAATATCATTAATATTATTATTAGGAATAGTTTTTACTCCTAAAAATAATGAACTTGCAAATAATGAAGCAGATTTAAAAGCTAACGGAATATTAGGAGAAAAAGAAAATACTATAGATGTTATTGTTATTGGGGATTCCTTAACATATAGTTCTTTTATCCCACTTGAAATGTTTAAAAACTATGGTTTTACTTCATATATATGTGGAACACATGCACAGATGATGTTTAATTCATATAGATTTTTAGAAAAATCATTAGAAAAACAAAAACCAAAAGTAGTTATATTAGAAACTAATGCTTTATTTAGAAAATATTCTGCTAAAAAAGATTTTATTAATAAATTAGAAAAAACATTTCCTTTCTTTGAATATCATAATAGATGGAAAACTCTTAAATTAAATGATATTACTAGTAATAAAAATTATACATACACTGATCCTATGAAAGGATATATGCTTAAAAGAAGTATAAAACCTTCAAAAAATCATAACTATATGAAACACAATAATAAAAAAGCTATTATCCCAGAGGGAAATTATAAATACTTAGAAATGATGAAAAAGAAATGTGAAGAAAATGGTATTAAATTTGTTTTAGTAAGCGCTCCTAGTTTAACTAATTATAACTACAGTAAACATAATACTTTAAAAGAATATGCTAAAAATAATAAAATAGATTATATTGATTTAAATATTGATAACATAACAGGTATTGACTGGAATGAAGATACAACTGATAAGGGTGACCATTTAAACTATAAAGGGGCTAAAAAAGTAAGTAACTACCTAGGTAATTATCTATATCAAAAATATAATTTAACTGATAAAAGAAATGATATAAGCTATAATAGTTGGCTAAAAGATTTAAGTAAATATGAAAAATTAGTTAATTAATTTTTCAAGTAAAAAAAGAAAGTAATTTCATACTTCCTTATAGCAAATTACACTAGCAACTGCATATTCTCCATCATGAGAAATTGAAAGGCTAAAATTTAGGCTTTCTTTTTTTATATATTCTTCTAACTTATTATGAAATACAAAGTAAGGTCTATAATTATTATGGATAACTTCAATATCAAGAAAACTATAAACATTAAGAGAAACACCAAGTGACTTTAAAAGTGCTTCTTTAGCAGCATACATTCCTGCTTTAGTTTCTAATGCTTTATGTTCCTTAAAATATTCTAATTCATTTAAAGTAAATATTTTGTCTAGATGTTTAATACTTTCTAACCTATTCACTCTAATAATATCTATACCATTACTTATCATTTTTATTTTCCTTTATACTAAAATAATCTGTCTTTAAAGTCAAATCATTCTTTTTAATTAAACCACTAATATAATGGTTCATATTTTCTAACTCTTCAGGTTTAATATACTTATTATTAACTACTTCTCCACCTACTGTATAAACTTTACCATTGTACCAAGAATAATCACTAAAGAATACATAACCTTTATAATCCTTACTAAGAGCATTCTCTCCTATATAATTATTAGAATTATAATTAATATCAAACATATTTAGAAGAGTTGGTAATATATTAAGCTGTGAAGTAACTTCTTTAACTGTTTTTTTAGTTTTACCATCATATATAAAGAATGGTGTATGATTTATTAAATTATTAGAAGTATCTTTATATTTATCTAAAATACTTTGATCAGTTAAAGTATAAAGATAATGATCTGTAAATACTACAATAGCTGTTTTAGATAAAAGTTCTTTCTCCTCTAATTTATCTAAAAGTAGTCCTATCATATAATCTGTTTCCTTAGCTTGACGTCTAGCACAATCTTCTTCTGTCATATCAGGAAGTTTATAATTCTTTGGTAGTTTATCTACTCCAAGTTCTTCTAAAGCATCAAGTGTAATTAAAGTTTTGCATGCTCCTTTTTCACTACTAAAAGGTAAATGAGGAGTATATGTAATAATATAGTCAACAAACTTTTCATTTTCAAACATTTTACTACTGAAGTCTTCATTTAAAATAAGTTCTCTGTCAAGTTCATATTCCTTATTCTTATAATTATACATATCAACTAAACCATAATAATTATCATATCCCCAGTTTTTATAGTTAGCTCCCCTACTATAAAATTCACTAGTATTCATATGAAAAGCATTAACTGTATAACCTTCACTTTTAAATAATTTAGCAAGTGTATTTGGAAAAGTATTCTTACTAAATGAATAAGCATTTTGAGTAAATGAAAGAGGTGTAATAAATCCTGTATTAACAGCAAATTCAGAATTAAATGTACTTCCTCCACCATTATAATAAGAATAATGATTTGTAAAATTAATACTTCCTTTCATTAACTTATAAAGATTTGGTGTATCCTTTTCATTTAAAAGCCATGAGTCTAATCCTTCTAACTGTAAAAGAATTAAATTCTTACCCTTAAGTAAACCTGTATACCTATCACTCACTTTATTATCTTCCATATTATAAATATCTTTTAAAAATTTAAGTTCTTCCTCACTAGTTGATTTCTTTGGTTTTAAAAATGTAATATAAAAGTTTCTGAAACTATATTCATATAAACCACTTATTCTCATACTTTTATTATTATCATTAAAATTAATATATATATTTCTAGGATTTTTCCAAGTAGACCAAGTTAATTCTTTATCTTTTTTTCCCAAAAGCATAGGAATAAATAAATGCATAATAATAAATATCACAAATACTTTAGATAAACATTTAAAATTATTTTCCTTTTTATTAGGAAAATACTTTAAACTTAAACCAAATAAACTTAAAATAACTATCATTAACAAATAAACAACTTTATTACAATTAACTATTGCATCCATAAAATAGCCTGATCCTTCACCTGCTAAAAGGACAAGAGAAAAATCAAAGAATGAACTAGTCATACTATAATAAACATTATTAACTGTAAATAAAGCAAAGCTTATTATAAAAAACATAACATGTATAATCTTACCAATATTCTTTTTAAAAGATAGTATAACTCCTACAATTAAAGTTACCCATATAATAGTAAATAAATTAGGAACTATACTAAATACACTATAAAAGTGTATTTTATATCCTAAAATTCTAGTAAATAAGTCCATTAAAATAAATGGAAGAATTAATAATATTTCTCTTCTATATTTAATAAAAAAATCTTTAACTTTATTTATTACTTTTAAAAACTTATTATTTTTCTTTTTATTTTTTACTTCTTTTTTCATTTAAATCACAATATAATTGTACCATATTTATACTTAAAAGTCCATTATAAAAAGACACATCTAAGTGTCTATAAAACTATAATACCTAAAGCATATAAAACTAATAAAACTATTAGTACTAAAGTTAAAAATGCATAAAACCAGTTTCTTCTAAAAACATCAGGTAGTTTCTTTTTTATTGCATCTAATCCTACATAAATTAGAAAACCAATTATTCCTCCAACTACATTAAGTATAATATCATCTATATCAAAACTTCTACCAATATATTTTTGTACAGTTTCTATAGTAAAACTAATTAAAGCTGCAATAATAGTAATACTTCCTATTTTTTTAATTCTTGTATAGTATGTAAAGAAAAAACCAAGTGGAATAAACAAAATAATATTACCTATAACTTGTCTATTAAAGTTTTCAGATCCAATACTATACCTTAATATCTCCTTAAAAGGCACTAGATTAGTACCACTTAAATATACATCTCTACTAGTAACAAGATCAAATAACATTAAAATATATGCTACAAATAATAAAAGTAATAACTCTTCATGAAGAATAAATTTCTTACCAGAATTCTTTATATAAAAAATTCTCATTAAAATAATAACAACTTCTAATATTACTAATGTAGGCCATACATTATTAAGAACAGATGTAAAAGTACTTTTAATCATAGTTTACTCACTTTCTAAAGTTATTTCTTTTTCCTCACTAATATTTTCATATACCCTATAAAATAACTCTACTTCTATTTTACTACTAAACTCTTCTTTTTTCAAAACTTTTCTTTCTATAATATGTTCAGAAGTGTCTAGTTTATTTAAAATACTTTTATCTCCTCTTTTTAAACATTCTTCAAATGCCTCTTCTTTATTTAAATTAACACTTTTATAAGTATATAGTTCTTTACTCTCTCTTATAACTTTAAAAGGTAAATAAGGTTTATTAACTAAAACAGTTTCTTCACTAATTGCATTTTCAGTTACATAGTGGCCTATTAAAGTAAATTTCTTACCAAAAACATCTAAATAAATATGATTAACTACTTCTCCAGTTTTAAAATATTCAGTATGTTTATATGGAACACTTACATTAACTGTATACCAAACTTCTCCATAAACACTTCCCTCTGCTCTAACAGTATCAACTATCTTTTCATCCTTTAAAATATTACCAGTTATTATAACTTCTCCCTTATGTACAAGTTCATTAACTTCTTTTAAAGCATTACCTCTTCTAATAGTTAAATGTGTAATTAAAGCATCTTTTTTAGCAACGATATCACTTACTTTATTATTTTCTACTTCATTATTAATAATTCTTTCAGTTAAATTAACTGTATACTTAGTTCCACTTCTAGTAATTTCTATCCATTCAAGATCATCTTTATTATCTTTTAATATCTTTTCTTTAATATTATCAAGGTCACTACTCTTTTTAACAAATTTATATTTTTCTATTCCATAATCCTTTAAATATAAATAAATCTTATCTTTTAATTTATTATCGTTTGTAACAACTTCTACATCAAATATAACATTACTTAAAATAACTAATACTATATAACTAAATAAAAAAGATAAAATAAATATATAATGTCCTTTTAAAAAATATTTTATTCTTTTTTTACCATAATACTTTACTACATTTAAACTTAAAAATTCTTTTTTTAAAATATCTAAGTCACTTTCATTAATTACTAAATAAATTAAATTATCTTTATGAACTAAATTCCTATAATAGATATTCTTACTAACTAAAACCTTTAAATAATTCTCTTTATCACTTATACTTATTAATAAGCTATTTGTCATCTAAAGATATCCTTTCAATATAACCATTAATTAATAACTCATACTTATCAAGTTTAATAAGTCTTAAATTACTTCCTTTAATATTAACACTCTTATCCTTAAAACTAATTAATACTTTATCACTACTAATATCTATTATATTTTTATAATTAAGAATATGTACACCTTCAGGTATAATACTAATACGATATGCTTCATTCTTTAAAAACTCACTTATATTATTTAACATACTCTTCACCAATTAAGTTTATGATAAAAAAGTGCTTTTTAGCACTTTAATTATAAACTATCTCGTAAGGGGATGCACTACTACCATCTCCTGAAGACCATAGAGCATCTGCCTTAATACTTATAACAGGACGCACGCCGTACGAATCGTTGACACTGTAGTCTTCGAGGTGGCCAGAGGTGTCATAACCGGAACCGTACACAAGCCACACGTGAGGGTAGTCGCCCATCCAGGACACAGGAGACAAAGACCACCACCAGGTACTTCCTGTAACACTGCCTCCAGCACTATTTAGATAATAATATGCTGGTGCTTCATTACCAGCTAAGCCACCAGCTATGTTTATTTCATCTGCTGTCATTAAGCTAATTGGATATGTTAATTTTGCATCTGCATTTGTTGCACTAAATGCATCATGACTATCTGCACAGTCATATATTGGGCTAGCATTTGAGCCATTTCCAGCCCAGTCTAGTCTCGTGTACGTTATATAATCAAATTCATATGATATACTCCATGTTTGTCCACTATCCAATTGTCTGTCATTACAATATACTGCTTCTGTACTTATATATTTTGTATAACTTGATAAGTTTGTACTATACCAGTTATCTATATATGTTTTTATTGTACTATCATTTGTATTAGTTCTTGACTCAGATAAGGAACCATCTGTTCCATACATATATCCTGCATATTTAGGACTATTATATGAACTATTAAATGCACTTGTTCCTATGTATCCACTTGTTGTATCAGGACTTGTTCCTGCATAAAGTAGTCTTATACTTCCATCATGGTTTGTTCTTATTAATCTCCAGTAAAAGTTAGCAAATTTTAGCCAGTTATCTGTTGGTGCACCAGCGAAATAATATACTGTTTTTGCTGCTGCTCCTGCTATACTTTCTGTTGTTTGAAATAATTTCCCTGTTGTATCTTCTGTAAATACTGTGTTATATGCTCCACCCCTTGTTGTTGTTTCTATTGTTCTATCTTCTATAATTTTTTCTGCTAAAGTTAATGGTTTGTCTGTGCCTTTTTCTATAAACAAAGTTCCACTTAACTTTTTACCCATGTCATCACTCTGATCTTCGGTTGTACTGTTCTCATATTTAAATTCCACACTATAAGTGTGTGTAGTCCCTTTTGCTATCTCCACGCTATATGCTAGTATTGTGTCTTTTTGAGTAATACTTTTAGGTACATCTTTAAAGTCACTCATATTGTAACCACCATCAGCACTAGTTATTTTATATTTTAAAAAACCAGTAGTTACAAAAGTATTTACTAATTCTTTTATAACTATGTTATATTTATAAGTATCATTGCTTTCATTTTTTACTGTAAATGTACTTATGCCACTTGACCATCCAGGTTCTATATTAACTCCAGATATATTACCACTTCCACTTGAAAATGTTATTTTAAGATTTGCACTGTCAAGTGAAATATCCTTTCCTGTACCAAATATTTCTGTTGTAAAATATGCTAGTGTTACAGATAAAACTACTACCAACAAACTTCCTAATATTATAATTAATTCTTTCTTTTTCATATAAACTTCCTTTCTTTTTTAAACACCAAAAAGAGATAGGATAATCCTATCTCTTTAAAGTACATGAAAAACTTGAGTTATTAGTTGTTAGTAATAACCCCCCCCCCTAGTACTTTATTTTGTACAAGAGTGTCATTCTTTTTCATGTTCTGTCTCTCCTTTATTTACTTTGTTTTTTTGTGATTTTTTTTACTGGTTTTTTAGTAGTTGTTTTTTCTTCTTTAGTATCTTCTTCCAATTTATTAACTACTTCTTTAGCAGCTTTTAAAGCAGTTTCTTTAACTTCTTTAACAGCCTTTTCTACTACTGGAGTAGATTTTTCTTTAGCAACTTCATAAAGTTCATTAGCTTTCTTTTCTATTTTCTTAGCTTGACTTTTAGCAATTTCTAAAGCTTTTTCTTTATCTAAATCTTTAACTTGCATTCTAAGTTCTTCTACTCTTTGAATTACATCTGCTTTAACATCATCAACATCTATTTGTTTTGCTTTTTCAAGAAGTTCATCAATTTTGATTTTTAATTCCTTTCTTGTTTTACTTCCTTCTTGTGGTGCGAATAGTAAAGCTATTCCTGCTCCTATACCCGCTCCTAATATAAATTTTCCAATTCCGCCTTTTTTACTCATAACTTTCTTCCTCTCTTTCTTTTTTACCAAATAGTTTTTTTACAAAACCAAGTACATATGTACTAATAGTTTCTCCAATTAGTGAAAATTTATTAGTTGTAAAATCAATAATATTAAATAAACTATCTAAACTTTCTGCTTTCTTTTGTAAATTATCTATTAACTTATTAGCCCTATTTAATGTATCCATTAATTTTATGACTAAAACTATTAAAGTTATTACAAAAATTATTAATGAAATATATAGTACAATCACTAGCGCATCACTTAACATTTTTTATTCTCCTTCCTTTTCTTCATACATTGAGTCAATTAAATTAAATAGATCATGTTCAAGAGTTTTATCGTATCCTTCATCTTTTTCCTCTTCTTCATTTTCATCATTTTCTATCTTACCAATTAACTCGCTTATGTTACTACTATTATCTTCTTGCTCTTCTTCTTCCATCTTGTCTTTTATTTTTTCTTCTATTTCGCCAATAGACATATTTTTATTACCTTCAATTTCATTTAGTAAATCTTCTATACTTTTATTATCATTTTTTTCTTCTATAGTATGTTCTTTAATTTCAGAAATTTCAGTAAGTGTACTTTCAAGTTCATCTTCTAGTGTACCATATGCCTTTCTTCTAACTGCATCATAATTCATATCTTTAGGACTAGTAGGTCTCACTTGAGTACTTTGTTGTCTTTCAATAATTTCTTCTTTAGTATAATTTTTATCAAGAACACCATATACAGGGCTTATAACTGGACTAGGCTTAAACACTCTTTCAGGTTTAGGTTCATTACTAGTCTTTTGTTTAAACATGTCTGCATATTTGTTTTCCCTTTTAGAAGGCTTTTCTTCTATAACTGGAGTTATTCTACTTCTAGTTTTAGGTTTTTCTTCTTCCTCATCTAAAATTGGAAACTTAAATGTAGGAGCACTTTCTGTTTTAAAGATTTCTCTTTCAGTAAAAGTAGGTGCTTCTACTTTTGGTTTAACCTCTTCTCTAGGCTCAATTCTCTCTACCTTTTCTATTTTAGGTTTAACTTCTTCCCTATTTACTTTTTCTTCTGGGACTTCTATAATTTCTTCATCATAGAAAACACTTTTAATTTTTTCAAATAATCCCATAAATACACCTCTTTCTCTCTAACTTTCTATACTATAGTCATAAACATCTAGTATACTTTTGTTATCCTTTTTAATTACTGGCCCTTTTAATTCATAAGGCTCTGACTTTCCACTAATAGAATTCTCATCTATTAATGAAGCAATAACTTTATCATTATATTTAATAGAAGTCAATATAACTAAAGAATTAAGAACTGACTCATATAGTTCATCTTTTTTCAGTGATGCTTCTATGTAACTATAATTATACAACATTTTTAAATAAAAGTAACCATCTTTTCCCTCTGTTATCTTAATATAACCACTTTTATCATTATTATTTATTATTTTATAAAAGTAAAGATTTCCATCATTTTCACTTTGAACTTTATGTTTATTTAAATAAGCATTAATATCAATGTTTAAGTAATACTTGTTTTCATTATGCACAAGAGTAGTATTAAACTCATTATTTTCGATAACACTAAAGTCTCTTGGTTTATAATATGAATAGCCCTTAAAATAGGCGTTTGTTCTAGGTACATCATAATTTATAACATTAGAAATTTCATTATCAATATTATTTAAAGTATTATTTCTAAAATTTAAATTACAACCACTTAATATAAATATAGATAAAATTATTATAATTTTCTTCATATTTCTTTCCCACATTTCTTATTTAATTATAACAAAAATTTCATCATTTTCCTAGTGTAATTTTTTGTAAATTTAATTTACATAACTTTACACTACAGTTTAATTGCTTTTACATAATTAATATTTTTCCCCTTACTGATAAATTTATTTTCATACTCAGTTCTAATATCATCAAAATAGTTTCTATTCTTTTTTACAATGAGATAATGACTGTTCTTAAAACTATTTACACTATATTCAAATAAAGAGTCATTATCTGTTTTTTGTTCAATAACTTTTAAACCTTTAAAAATACTATTATATTTATCTAAGAACACTTTACTAGTAAGTCTTCTCTTCTCATGTCTTTTTTTAAGCCATGGGTCACTAAAGTTTAAATATAGTTTACTAATCTCTTTATAGAAGATTTCATCTATATGTGAGGCATCAGCACATATTATTTTTATGTTATCAAGTCCCTCTTTTTCTATAGTTTCTATTGCTTTTAAAAGAACACTTGGATACTTTTCAAAACCAATATAATTAATATTTTTATTTCTTCTAGCATGTTCAAGCAAAAAAGAACCTTTACCCATTCCAACTTCTAAATAAATCTTATTATTATTTTTGAAAACATTTTTCCATTTACCTTTATAATTAGTAGGATTTTTAATAACTACTTCACTATTTTCTATAATACTTTCTGAACCTTTAATATGTTTTAATCTCATTAGACTTTCCTCCTAAATAACATTATACACAATTTATATAAATTTGTCATATAATACTATAGAAATAGGAGGAATTTTCATGAAAAACGCGCGCGATATGTTTTATTCTAATTACCAAGCAGGTGGAATGCAAGATCCTAACATAATATATACACCACCACAAGGATATAATATAAGTAGTCAATACCAAGCATATGGACCTAACATTATGAATAATCAAAGTAATATGCCTTATAACAACAATTATAACAATAGTTACAGCGCTAATGAATATGATGAAAGAATTACAAAATTAGAAAGACAAATTAGAAGATTGGATGAAAGATTAAGAAGACTTGAAAGTGGCAGTATAGAAGAAAACATAACAGATAGTAATCTATATATGATATAATTTTTAAAAAGGTGCTAGAATGTAGCACCTTTTTAGAGTTTTACTCCTTTACTTCTTCTAATATATTGTTAAATTCTATTTCATAAATAGGAAGTGCTATATTACTATTATCAACATATCTTGCTACTAATTTATCTACTTCTTTTGAAATTATAATTCCCATAGTACTA